>Ga0187894_10000672_pt1 | contig 45929 bp, 42 predicted proteins | sample GBC1701081metaG_FD_136650 | JGI IMG/M metagenome (GOLD analysis project Ga0187894, IMG submission 136650) | White microbial mat communities from a lava cave in the Kipuka Kanohina Cave System on the Island of Hawaii, USA - GBC170108-1 metaG ... | reverse complement strand
GGCGGATAGCGTTCGGCAATAATCTCAAGCGCCAGCTTATATGCCGAAGAGACCACCGTGCCGCCCGATTCGCCTTGCGTGAAGAACTGCTCTTCCGTTACTTCTTTGGCTTCGGTGTGATGACTGATAAACACGATGTCTACATTATCGTATTTCGTCCGCAAAAAGCGTACCATCCAGAAGTAGAACGACCGGGCAATATACTTCTTAAATTCGCTCATAGACCCGGAAACATCCATCATTGCCAGCACCACGGCATTCGACTCGTACTTAATCTCTTCTTCCCAGGTCTTATAGCGTAAATCTTCTTTCTTGAATGGACCGATTTCGGCTTTGCCTTTCTCTCGCGCCTGCCGTCTGATGTTCTCCAACAGGCTGCGGCGTTTATCGAGATTCGCCATAATGCCGGAACGGCGAATTTCGGTGAATTTCGTGGTCTTTGATTGCACCGCGTGTTTGGCTTTATCTTCCAGAAACGGCAGTTGCAAATCCTCAAAGATTAGTTTGGCGATTTCGTCAATCTCAACATCGGCTTCGTAATAATCCTGCCCTGCCTGATCGCCCGCCTGTTGTCCGCGTCCGGGTCCTTGCCCCTGCCCGCCTTCGCGCCCGATTACATCGCCGACCTTCGTTTTGCCATCGCCCGTGCTGACGTGCTTCTTCTTGCGATAATCAAAGCGAAATTTATATTCATCAAGCGAACGAATCGGCACTTTCACAACCCGCTTGCCATCGGACAAGATGATAGATTCATTGGAGACGATTGAGCCGAGATTCTTCTTAATCGCCTCTTTGACGCGCTCTTTATGGCGATCCTGATCTATCTGCCCTTTACGTTGTAATGACCAATCATTTCGTTGTACTGACATAATCTCACCTTCCTTCAAGGATGTGAATGCGCTCATCAATAAAATCAAACAACAGGCGATGCTTCTTGAAAGCATTGACGCCAAGAATTAAATCTATCGGCAAGCCGAGTCGCTTCACTTCGATAATTACGGCTCGAAATGGCGCAAGCCGGACAGCGCCAAAGCCAATTTCGGGCATTTCAATCGTCGGCGCTGTTTCAATTTTGCCGTTCAATCCGACAATAGATTGTTTCCCAACATTCGGAAGTCCCAACTTGATTGATACTAGGGGCGAAACCAAACTGATGTGTGCGCCGGTATCAATCAAAGCAGAATATCGTGTATTCTCAATGCGGATGCCGACTATTGGCACACCTCGTTTCTCGAAAGGCAACCAGTTTCTAGCCATCAAGCTACCCATGCTACGCCGGGACTCACGCCGTCTCCCCAACCAACAAGGCAAACGAGTCCTTGCTCTTCATACGCCTTAGCCAATTCAACAAACTCAATCGAATCTTCAGCAATCGCTATTAACTTCCCTTCGTACACTTCCCACTCATCTTCACGAGTAACTTCGATAAACAGGCAAGACGTAGGATAGAGTCGCTTCCATTCTGCAATCGGTTTACTATCCTGTGAGTTGATGAAACTCAAGGTTTTCTCATCTTCAATCATAGCGACACTCATAAACCTATGCCCCCTTTCCTTCTAAAATGATGCCCGCACATTCGCTGGAGAACGTGCGGGCTTGATTCAGATTCAATTCAAGTCAGACACGCTCTATCAGCGAGATAGTAGCGTACCGACATAGCTCAACAGTTCGTTGGCGCTTTCGACTGTGTAGCCATGATAGGACACCAAGCGATCAATCACTTCGTTGATGCGGCGCAATTGGTCAGCGTCAGGCGACTTTACAGAAGTCGTAATCTTCACAACATCCTTGAGGTCGGCAAAAATCTTCTTCTCAATCGCTTCTTTCAACCGTTCGTGCGATTGATACTCAAACGGTTTGCCTTTCCGCGCATAGGTTGAAATACGAATCAGAATCTCCTGACGGAAAGTGTTTTTGGCATTTTCGCTGATGCCAATTTGCTCTTCGATGGAGCGCATTAACTTCTCGTCCGGTTCGAGCTCTTCTTCGGTAATCGGGTCTTTCATCTTCTCTTTATTGCAATAGGACTCAACATTATCGAGATAGTTATTGCACAACCCACGCGCCATCTCTTCAAAGGAATAGACAAAGGCTTTCTGCACTTCGCGTTTGGCAATCTCGTCGTATTCACGCCGCGCCAGAGAAATTAAATTCAGGTAGCGGTCTTTCTGGTCGTGCGAGATGCCGGTATGTTGGTCAAAGCCATCCTTAATCGCCCGGAGCGCATCAATCGGCGAAATGAATTTCACATTGTCTTTGATAAGCGCATTCGACAGGCGATTGATGATATAACGCGGGCTGATGCCGTCCATGCCTTCGCGTATCGTCTCTTCCTGTAGTTCGCGCACATCTTTCGACTTGAAGCCTTCGACCTCTTCGCCATCATAGAGCTTCATCTTTTTAACGAGGTCAATGTTGGCGCGTTTCGGCTCTTCCAGTCTTGTCATTACAGCAAACATCGCTGCTACTTTTAGGGTATTCGGCGCAATGTGAATGTTATTGAGAACTTCAGACTGCCGGAGCAGCTTTTCATAAATCCGTTCTTCCTGCGAGATTTTCAGATTATACGGCACTTTAATCATAATCATGCGGTCTTGCAGGGCTTCGCTCTTACGATTTGCGGCAAAGTGGTTGTATTCGTTTTCGTTGGTGTGCGAGATAATCACCTCATCGGCATAAATCATGGCAAAGCGTCCGGTCTTAATGCTCTGCTCCTGACTGAGGGTTAGCAGACTGTAGAGGAATTTCTCATCGCTCTTCAAAATTTCAATAAATTCCATCAAGCCGCGATTGGCGATATTCAATTCGCCGTCAAACCGATAGGCACGCGGGTCTGATTCAACACCGATTTCACCAATCGTCGAAAGGTCAATCGAACCCGTAAGTTCGGTAATGTCTTGACTGTTATGATTGATAAAACCGTTGGCGCAAAACGAGTGCGTACCGGGGACGGTCAAATCATAAACCTGCGCTTCGCCTTCGATGATGTCGCGCACTTCCAGCCATAAGAGATTTTCTTGCATCCGTTCCCGTAGTAAATCGAGCGACGGTGAAGCCTCCAGACAGGTCTCGCCAGTTTCAATCAGCGAAGCCAGCGACTTATAGGTGAGATTGCGTCCCCAATCCGCTGTTGTCGCATAGCGTCTGAATTGCAGAGGAGATTTACCGCTTACCTGATAAACCTCTTGCATAACATTCCTGACAACGCTTTGCATTGCCGGAATAGTGTCAAAATTGGTGCGTTCGCGTCTGCTGGTGAGAGCCGCCCCCGCATCGGTGCATTTCTCTTTTAGCGACGGAATGAGTTGCACTAAATCTATGACGGCATCGCCGGTCACAACAACCGAAAACGCCGTAAAGCGGTCTTTGATTCTTTCTTCATAACGGGCGCTGACAATTCCCAGATTCAACAACGCGACTTGCACCTGCTTCGCCATTTCACTCGAAGCGGTGGCTATTTTGAAGCGATTGCTGCCGAGGTTGTGGCGCGAACTGATTGTGCCGTCGCCCCAGAACAGCCCTTCCAGAAATGCCAGAAAGATGGGCTTCGGAGCAGTCATAATGACACGCGGAATGCGTTTATTTGCTGCGCCTCGCGTAATGCCGCAGACCTCTTCAAACCACCGCGCCAGTTTGATAGACGAAATGCCAATACTTACAGCAGTCGTCTCTGGCTTGCTATAAATCTTCGGGGTAATCGTAAAGAGCCGTTCGCAAATATCAACAATATCGGTAATGATACGCTCGTCGCCATTGGTCAGCCAGACTGCGGTATCGGTGATGGAGCCTTCCGCGACGATGTAGCCGAGCAGTCGCGCCAACTCTTCGCTCACCTCCGTCGGCAAGGTCAGCTTGCGGTTCTGTCCTCGGCTCGCCGGACCATCATAATCAAACACCGGCAGTCGCTTTGCATCGCCAAATAACATTTGTCCGCGCTGCAAGGCTACGGCATCACCTGTTTTCACACCCTGCAAACGAATCCATTGCGCTTTGCCGTCTCGCAACACCAGAAGCGGATGCGCCGTAGAACCTTCAATCTCATAGCCCAGTCGCGTTTTAAGTTTCCGAGTCGCTTTGACGCCGCCATTGTAAAAGTGTGAGGTCAATTCGTAACCATCACGCCCGTTTACGCCTACCATAAACGGCACAAATTCATCATCAGCGGCTTGCGCCTGCGCCTGTAATTCGTCAAACCGCAGCATTCCTTTATCGGTCAACAACAGGGTATCGCCGGTGACACATTTCGGGTCACTGGGCGCGAAGGTGCCAATGCCAATGCGGTCTTTTTCCGAGAACAAAATGCGATGCACCAGGACATCTTCATGTCGCCCTTTGTAAACATTTTCGAGATTGTAACGGCACTGCGGGCAGAGTTCGCCCTCAATATAAATGCCGTAACGACTGGCAACTTCTGGACGTAACTCTGCCGGAATCAGATGCATCGGGTCTTCGCGCATCGGACAGTCTTTGATGGCATAGACCGCGCCTTTCTCTGTACGGGTGTACTGTTCCAAGCCGCGCTTCAGCAAGGTGACAATGGTTGATTTACCGCCGCCAACCGGACCCATCAACAGCAAAATACGTTTACGGACTTCAAGCCGTTGTCCGGCAGATTTGAAGTATTCGACAATCTTTTGTATCGGCTCTTCAATGCCGAACAATTCTTCGCTAAAGAAATTGTAGCGATTGATTTCATCGCGTGAACCTTCGTGGATTTTCTCCCCTCCGGTATCCAGAATCATGTCGCAGATGCGGGCGTGTGAAAGTTTCGAGAAGCTGGGTTGTTGAACCACTAACTCGAAATAATCCCGGAATGTGCCTTCCCAGGCTAACCGTTCGCGGTCGCGGCGGTGTGTTTCCAATAAGTCACTGATATTAAATTTATCTTCGCCCATCATTCCCTCCCTTGTAAAAACGGGTCAAAAGCCGACGAGCAAACAGGGCTTTTTCCATCAGAGCTACGATTCTTCTGGATGCGGAAAAGTTGGATTTGCTCATCCACCACCTTAGCTATACCTGCTGTTTGGGATTATAGCACGACTCGCAAGCTCGTCATGAACAATTTATCATCTGTCAATAAAAATCTTCGATGGTCAGGACAAGTCTATAAAGACAAGCAATTTACCGGAATCTGCGCGAGCCTCGGCTTATAAGGCTTTACTTTGAAAGACCTGTTGCCAGTTCAGAGTTCGTCGCAACAGACGAATCTCGCCGAGGGATGAATCGGCAAACAGTGGTTCTACTTGCTCAAGCACGGCGAGCAGTAGTTGGGGGGCGAATTGTTGCGCGTGGGTAATGACTTGTGAATAATAATGCAACGCCAGCTTACCGTTTGCTGAATTATGGAGCGTCTGAATTTCCACCTCGCTCATGGTAAAGACTTCGGAATTGACCGGGGCAATCAAACGCGGGATGCCTTGCCGGAAGCTGCCGTCTTCGTCCACCCAACCGATGAGCAGAATGCCGATTAAGACGCCCTGCTCATTCAATAAATCGGGACTAAAGACCGCATTCATACTCGTAGACCCGGACAAGCGCGGACCTAAACGCCCGTATTCAGGGTTGATTAGTTCGGAATTGTAGATGATGCCAAAGGTCGTCGAAGCAGCCGACGGAATAACGACAAATTGCCCGAAGCGGAACTCTTCCGGGGCGGGCGGCTCCGCTGTGTCGAGCCTGTCCAGCACCCGCCCGACATAATCAACGTGCGAATTTGATTTCACAATTTTAGCTATCTTCATCTTTTCTTATCGTCGCTGTTGTAATCTTTTTTATTTATCGTCTTTGGGCTTTGGAAATCGCCTTTCGAGCCATTCGTCCATTTAACCCTTGGCGCGTGGCAAACTCCTGAAAGATGGCATAGAACTTCTCTCGGTCATGTCCGCTAATTACCGCCGTCGCATCGGCGGCTTCGATGACATACGGGTAGCCGTTGCCGACAATCACCTCGCCACGCACCACTTCCAGCACATAGTCGAGTAAGCCCTGCTCATAAACCCACAAAGGAATATCGAGACGCGATGGCGGCGCATCGGCGGTGGTCTTCAAATAAAGAAAAGCAACGGCGCGTTTCCATTCATCGCCATAGGATTCCAGTATCCCCTGTCGCGCACAGATAAAAAGCGGCGTTCTATCGCCCCATTGCATTCGCGGCGCGAGCAATTGCGCGTCCTGCAACTTCGGCGAATCATGCAAATCCGGGTGCAGCACGAGCAACATATTCACCAGGTCACGCGATAGACTTGTATCAATATACCCGACAACAGGAATGCCGGTCTGCTTCGATAGCGCCAGCAAATCAAGGATTTCCGAGACATACGTTTCGCGTTGCGCTTCCGGCAGAATATCGGCAAAGGAGATGACCAACAGGCTGTCGAAAAAGACGACCGGCGGTTGCGTTTTGTCGAAGCCGCGCTCCGCGGTTGCTCTGAGATAATTCTTAATCGCGCCGACTTCCATGATATAGCGTTGCTGATGGACGACCTGTTGCGAGGCTTCGACATCGCCGCCCGTCCGCACCATAATCTTTTCCGGCGGGATAATTTCAAACGCCGCATCTTTCTTATATATGCCGTCAGTTGTGTGAGGATTCTCGAACCAGCCAATCTGTACGGCGGCAACCGGGATAGAAAAATCCTTCGTTGGCAGAATCTGGCTGCCATCGGCGGCAAAGGTGGTGCGATTTTCTAATACTTGATAGGCATACTCTCGCGCCGCTTCCCGATTCGACCAATGCTTATCAAACGGAATGACGAATGATTGAGCGTTAAATAATTCATCCGTAGGAATTGCGCCGCAGGAGGCAGCAACCGGAAGTCTTTCGGCAAACGCTTGGCGGCTCATCTTCGCGGTAGCATCGAGGGCGAAATTGAACGTCGAAATCTGTTCGCGCAAATCGCTTTCATATAATGCGAAGGCGCTTTCGCATCCTTCCAACGCCGCAAGTATCTTATCCCGGTAAATCATAAATAATTTTAGAGCGATCATTGCACGTTTCTCAGGCAATATGCCGCAACTCTTCCCGAACGACGCGCCGCAAGATGTCTTCCAAAGGTTCCTGGCGTTGGCGCATATACTCACGCAAAACCTGGTTGATTAAAGCTTGGTAATTGCCGCCTCCGGCTCTATGCACTTCGGCGCGATACCACTCTAACACATCATCATCCAGCCTTATGGTGATGTTGGTTTTTCCCTCTGCCGAAATAATCGCTCCCCGTTTACCTTTACTGAAATCGTACTCTTTTTTCATAAATCTCCTTCATACTCTTGGCGCTCTCCCGCATTTGCTTTACGTGCGGAAATCAGCCTAATCGTTTCATCCCGCCACGTATAAACGACGACCAGCACCCGCCCTAAAGCATCCCTGCCGATGGTAACGAAACGCTCTTCATCTACGTTATCGTCAGGTATCGTAACTGCTAAATCATCTTCAAAGATCGTTGCGGCATCAGCAAAATCAATACGGTCGTTGCGTAGGTTTGCTTGTGCCTTTTGCTGTCCCACTCAAAGCTCATGCACAGATACTATGAATAAAGGCGCGGCAAGACAAGTCCGGTTGCCTGTTACCGTCGCCATTCGATGATGTATCATTTCTCAGCTATGAGAGTTTTTGCGATAGGCGATCTGCACCTTGAAGGCGGCACAGGAAAGACAATGGAACGCTTCGGCGAAAACTGGCGCGACCACGATAAAAAAATCTTCTCCGCGTGGGAACGTATCGGGAATGATGAAGATTTGCTTTTGCTTGTCGGCGATCTCAGTTGGGCAGTGCGCCTCGGCGAAGCGCAAGCCGACCTTGACCGCATCGCCGCAATGAAAGGTACAAAGATAATCCTCAAAGGCAATCACGACTACTGGTGGCAATCGGCAGCGAAGATGCGCCGCGCTCTGCATTTATCTATTCATATCATTCAAGGCGATTCGCTCATCATCAATCGCGTTGCCGTTGCCGGAACACGCGGCTGGGTCTGTCCGAATGACTCTTATTTTGAAGCGCACGACCAGAAGATTTATGAACGTGAAGTCGGCAGATTGAAACTGGCTCTTGATTCGCTCAAAGGGCGCGAAGCGGATTTCGATTTTCTCATCGTCGCGTTACACTATCCGCCGACGAATAACAAGCATGAAGCAAGCGGCTTTACCGAATTGATTGACGATTATGGCGCAGATGCGTGTGTTTACGGACATCTGCACGGCAGCGAGGCAATTCAAGCTGCGTTGACCGGAAGGCGAGGAAAAACCTGGCATTATCTGGTCAGCGCCGATAGTGTAGATTTCACGCCGCTTGAGATTAAAAGAGATTGCCGGACAGGAGTTTGAATAAACATGAAAAGGATTGTAACAACATTTGTCTATATTGTATTGATTCTTTTTTTAGGAAATAGTCCATCCAGTTTCGCGCAATCTCGTTCCCGTCTTTTACTTGAACAGAATACTCGTCCTTTCCAACTTCTTAGGTATATATCCCCCGTCGAACCATCAAATACACCGTATGAAAGAGCCCATTGTGTTGATATAGATAATGGGCTTCGCGTATGCAAGTATATTTCCCACTCTGAAACCTTCTTCGCTATCGAAAAAAATGGTTCAACATTAGGTGAATTTGAGACTTCCACCTATCACGGCGGCACATCCCGGTTTGAAGTCTTGAGAAGCGACCTTGATGGAGATGGAAAGACAGAACTTATCATTGCCAATAGCAATGGAATGTCAAACGGAATTGGACTCCAGTATTGGACAATTTCAATTTTACCTGACCCTCTCAAAATCGGATTCAAGCAGCCTTTGGAATTCAGCGTCGAAGAATACGGGGCAGAAGGCACTCTCGCCAAACTAGCAGGTGATAGACACCGCAATATCCTTGCTACTGAATGGCAATGGAGCGCAATCAAAGAGCCAACTAAGTATGGCGGATTATATCTTGTAGGAAGATGGTTTCACTATAAATCTGGCGTTCTTGAACCCGTAGCCGGAAAGCCCGTTCTGGTTAGACGTTATCTTTTGGGGTTTGAAAAGGAGAGGTTGGACACTTACGACGATTTTCTAAAACCCTTGACGTGGCTCAGCCATCGTTTAACAAAATCCCTGTTTGTAGACCCGATTGTAAAATTCAAAGAAATATCGAGTCTCCGCGGCTCCATTCAAACCACAAACAAACCGGCAAAGTCGCCATCTACAGAATCCTATAGAGACCGTCCTGAACAAATCTTGGTTAGATTAGATAATGGTAAATCGGCGCTTTATCATTATTCAGATGATGGATCAAAAACGATTGACACAAGCTATTTTCGGATTGGCAACGCTCAATCTGGCATTCTTTATCCGAAACGATATGTCCCAGCCAAAGGCAACCAATGGTTAGTTGGTAAAAGAGTTCGCATTACTTCTTACAAAGACCAATACGATGAAGTCCGCAATATCATTTGGGTAAATTGATAGCATACTGTATATGGTTTCTATGTGTTATTAGTGGCGCAAGTCATTGACTTGTGAATTAAAGATAAGCTAGCAACTTGCTTGCTCACATTCCCGTTATGGAGAGAATAACTTGAAAGTACCTGTAGCCGCTCTTTTGCTGCTTCTTTTTTTACTATCTATGACAACAAATGCTCAACAACTACCGCAATCCCGCGCCGAGCGCACCAATTATGAAGAGACTTCGCTGTACGCCGATGTGATGAATTTCATTGCTGAATTACAACGCCTGAGCAGCGATGTCAAAGTCGAAACCTTTGCTACGACAAGCGAAAATCGCGCCGTGCCTCTGGTTATCTTATCGAAGCCGCCTATCAGCACGCCCCTTGAAGCTGCCGCGTCCGGCAAACCAATCGTCTTTATTATGGCGAACATTCACGCCGGAGAAGTTGAAGGCAAAGAAGCTATGCTCCACTTCATGCGCGATGTTGTCATCGGCAAAGAAGGGCAATTACTCGACAAGATGATTCTGCTCATCGCGCCTGATTACAACGCCGACGGCAACGAGAAGATAGACATTAACAATCGCACCGCGCAAAACGGACCGAAAGGCGGCGTCGGCACACGCGAAAACGGCAAGAAACTCGACCTCAACCGCGATTATATGAAAATTGAATCATCGGAAGCTCGCGGTTTGATTGAAAATGTCTTTAATCGCTGGGAGCCGCACGTCGTTATGGATTTGCACACCACCAACGGCTCGTATCACGGCTATGCCTTGACCTATTCGCCGTCGCTCAATCCCAATGCCGATAAACGCATTCTCTCGTTTATGCGTGAAAAACTCTTCCCGGCAGTCACCAAAACGATGCGCGAAAAGCATAACTATAACCTGTATTACTACGGCAATTTCGCGCAGCAGGAAAGACCGCAGAATGAATTGAATCCCGATAAATCGCAAGACCCGAAGGCTTGGGCTACCTTCGACCATCGCCCGCGTTTCGGCAACAATTACGAAGGCTTGCGAAACCGTATTGCGATTTTGAGCGAGGCATATTCTTATCTTGATTTCCGCGCCCGCGTTGACGTAACCGATAAATTTGTGCGCTCCACTCTGCACTTCATTGCCGCCCGCCCGCAGGAAATCGTCAATCTTGTGCGTGAGGCTGACCGCTTTGCCATAGCAAACGGTACAACGATGGGCAACGAAGAAGGCTTCGGCGTCAACTTCGAGATGACGGCATCCACAAAGCCCGTCGAAATCCTCGTCGGTTCAGTCAATAAAGTGATTGACCCGCGCACCAACAAGCCGCGCTTTGAAGCGACCAAAGAAGCGCGTCCGGTGAAGATGACTGAATACGGCGAGTTCAAAGCAACACGCCGCCTGAAATCGCCTGCCGCTTACCTGCTCAAGCCTGAACAGCGCAAAATCGTTGATATGCTGCTCACGCACGGCATTATCGTCGAAACTACAAAACGGGAAGAAACAGCGACGGTTGAAACAGCCGTGATTTCGGAAATCACCCGCGCCCAACGCGCTTTTCAAGGACACCGGGAGACGCGCCTAAGCGTATCTATGAAAGATGAAAAAGTCACCTTACCGGCTGGCTCATTTGTCGTCTCTATGCACCAGCCAAAAGCCGCGTTGATTTTCTACCTGCTCGAAGCCGAAAGCGATGATGGCTTTGTAAATTGGAACTTCTTTGATGATGTGCTGGATAAAGCGGTGAAAGGCGAAACGGTTTACCCGGTCTATCGTCTGAAATCGCAGCCGAACTTTGCGCGTGAGGTGATGAAGAAATAAAAACGGCAGAGGTGTTTTATATGCGACAGGAACGGCAGGAAAATCTATTTTCTGGTCTATCAACTATAAATCGGATAAGTAAAGCTATGATTAGTTGTTTCGCAGTTTGGTTGCTGTTCATAGCTGCGGGTTGTTCTGCTACCAACTCAGCAAAAATGATGAGTTTTCAAATTGAAAATGCGGCTGTTCATAAACAGAACAGTAATATTCCTAATAAGAACGTGCCTACTAACAATGAAAACTCAAAAACTTTAGATTGTACTAACCCAAACGGATATAGTCTGGTGGTAGTTGAAGACCCGAGCCGAAACATCGAAGAAACGGTTACTACTCCTAAACTTCTGAATATTGTAGTTGGTGACGAGGTGATGACAACAGTCAAAATACCAACTGTTTCAGATGCTAACGGGTTTTCTTTAACTTGGGCAAAGAAAACCAAAGAAGGCTTTGAAATATCAGTTGAGTATGGTTCAAGGTATCACTACCAAAAACAGTTCAATTTCATCTGCAAAGAAGGTAACTTCTACCTTTATGCGGTGAAGGTAGAGAGCTTTGACAAAAACGACCCTGAAAGTATGGATAAGCCGGACGAAAAAGAAGTTCAAATAAACCCCAACTTGCCGATAGAAAAGTTCTCACTTTTCGATTATTTGACGGTCAAATAGAATCTAAGTTTGAGGCTTTCTTTAGTAATCGGGCTACTGCTGCACACACAGTAGCCCGATCCACAGCTTACGCAACAGGAGCAAAGAGCGGTTCAATCCTCCATTTTGCGTTTGCCTCGCGGTGGAAACGATTTCTCTTCAATCTGGTAATCTGCCGGTATGGTAAAGACTGAACGCGGCGGTTCTTCGCGTTTGATATTCGATAACCGATAGGTCGTCACGCCCAAACGCGGGTCGCTGTGTCTGGTCATCACGGCAATCTGCAATTCCGGCGAATACCATCGCTCAGAAACAATTTCAAGCGGGCGGTCATTGCCTATCTGTCCGGCTGGAATGCTCGTTGTTGCCCGCGTGACCTCAACTTCAACGCCTTCGACTACCTGTTTCTTTAAGGTTTCGGTCTTTGCCTGAAACTCAGATTGTGGCGGCGGTTCTTTCGGCGGTCTGCCCGGCGGCGCACCATCAAAAGAGCGCATCTTTCGCGCCGTCTTGTTCTCCGGGTTCAAGGCATAACTGACGCCGCTTACCGGATCACTGATAAAGATCAAGCGTGGCGGCGCTTCGCCCGTCGGCGCAAACGGTCCCATGAAACCAATCTCCTGCTCGCGGCGGGTGCGTCCTTCGCCATCCCGATATAACGCCCCGCTAACCGTGCGAGTCAATTTTGTACCATCGCCTAAGGTCTGCACACTCTCTATCGTCGCCTGAGCCGAAAACGGAGCGCCTTTTACGGTCTTGTCGCCGAAGCGCATCTCGGAGGAAAGAAAGTCCAGATCTGAACCGGGCGGGCGTCCATGGCGACCGGGCGGAGGACCGTGTCCGGGACCGCGCCTCTCTCTCTCATCAGGCGGTGGTCCCGAACCCGGCGGTGGTCCGGGTCGGCGCGGTCTGTCCTGCGACAAGGCGGAGAACCCGGAAACAACGACTGCCAATAGCAGTGCGAGTAACACAAAAACTTTGCTGTGAGTTTGCATCTGACTTTCTCTCTCCTCCACAACCCTGCTGTTTACTTTCTTATTGTTATTATTTTTTCGCCGGATAGACAAACCGGATAGCTCGCGCCAAGCCATCGTCGCCTACCACTAAATCGGCTTTAATCTTTTCATCATCACGTTCGAGATTCACCGGCAAGCCCAAGGCAAGCAGACTTGAGCGCGACATCATCACCCGAACCACCTGCCCGCTCTCCATCGCCGTCGCTTCGGCAACATAGGTCAGCGGAATATAATCGGTGGTTGTTTCGTTTGCCTCAGCAAGCTGTTGTGACTCGCCCGACGGCGTAACCGTTTTCTGCCTTTGAGAAATGCGCTTCTGCGACGGTTTCGGTACGCTGGCAATCGCGCCTGTCGCAAGATTGTCTTTCTCAGCAGTCGGGGATTGAGGAATTGTCCGCTTCGATTTGGCAAACTTTTCTACTTCGATTCTCTCCATACCAAATGCCCGCGTTCCGGGTTGCACCGACGACGGATTGAGCAACCGCATTGCAGCCGCGCTCACCATGGCGAGAGTGACGGCAGCGGCAACCGCCCACATCCATCCGGCAACTGGCTTCCTTGTCCTAGTCGTGAAGGCGAGAACCTTTCCGGTTGCTGCCGGTTCTGCGGCTGATGAAATAAACGGCGCGGCTGACTGCGGCATTCGTTCAACAAAGGCTTGCAACAGAGCAGCTTTCGTGTGAGCGGGCGCTTGCTCTGTCTCGGCATTGGCGACAATCGCCAATGCTTTTGTCAGTGAACGCTCCTGTGCCAACCGCGCCGCGCATCTGGCGCAACTATTCTTGTGCGCCAGCGCGAGTTTGTAGCTGGCGGCTTCCATGACTTTTTCGCCAGCTAAATCAGCAATGATAATTTCAAATTCACCACAATTCATAAAACGCACCTCGCCGGTATCAATTTATTCGGCGCTGGTTTGACATCCGCTACGGTCTGCAATCGTTTCGTCAACAAATCTCGCGCCCGGTGCAGCCGTGACCGCACCGTACCTATCGCGCAACCGATTACCGCCGCCGCCTCTTCATAATTCATTTCGTGCAGGTTGCAGAGAATCACCACTTCGCGGTAGTGCGGCGGCAATGCCAGGATAGCCTGTCGCACCGCTTCGATAACTTCATTGCGCGTCAAATCGGCAAGCGGGTCGTCCGCAGCAATCATTCGTTCATCGGTGTAGCCTTCATCGTCGTCGGCTTCGGGCATAGCGACAAATGCCCGGTCACGTTCTAAACGACGCAACACACGATTGCGCGTCATGCCATAGAGATAAGTTGACACCGAACCGCGTGCCGGGTCGTATTGATGTGCATCGCGCATCAAGGCAATGAAGACATCCTGCGTCACATCTTCGGCAATCGAAGCAGAGCCGCTCATTCGCAACGCAAAGCGGTAGACATTCGCTTGCAAGCGTTCATACAACGCTTCAAAAGCATGAAGGTCTCCCGCCGCCATCATTGGCGCTAATTCTGCGTCTGTCAGGTGTGCGAGCGTTGACCTCATTCTCTACTCAATGCGTGAATCTGAACTACAACTCTATAGACGCAAAATGCGCCGCAACGGTGACAAAAATCTTGCGGCTTACGACGCTCGCGTATAGGTGAACTCGTTGGAGCTTGTGCCATCCGAGTTTACCACCTGTAGCATCACCGTCTGTCCGGCGCTGATTAACTTACCTGACTTATTGGCAATCAGCATGGTTGTCGGGCTTGTCTCATCATTAAAGGTCTTCTTCTGCTTCGTGCCGTTCAGATAAAGCGACGCCCCGCTACTAAAATTTGTGCCGGTGACGATTAGCTTTTTTTTCGATACGGTCGCGCCGCTCACAGTCGGCGTTACGCTGGGTGTCGGAACACTGGTAATTCCTTGCAAACCGATATTGAAAGTCGCCGCGTAGCCTGCGCCGTCCTGCGTTATGTCCAATAGCAGTTGCGAGCCGCCGCCATTATAGATGCCGTCGTTGCTATTGCGGGTGTTGCGTGTGCCGCGTGTATTGTACGGGCTTTGTGCGTAGACCTGATCGCTTACTGTATCATTGAAAAAGAGTTGCGAAGTAAACTCGTATGTTTCGGTGGAACCGGAAAACAGCCGTATCTTGAAATGAATATGCACAGCTCTGCCGCTATACCAACCGGGATAGACGGTAATAAATTCTACCGCGCCGTTGCTGCCGGCAATCTGATAACCGCGCAGATATTTCTTGCCACTGGTATTCGCCTGCCCCGCGCCGTTGCTGATGTCAGAGTACGCGCCCGCCGCGTCACAATGCCAGATGTCCACATACGCGCCGGGTAGGGCGACGCACATACCATTAACGACGCGGCTGACATTAAATTTGAGGCGCAGTTGCACACCGGCGCGAACCGAATTGTCAGAAGGGTCTATGCGGATGTCCGAGCGATTCAGCCTTTCATCCACAAAGTAGGGTCCTTCGGTCAATTGCGGTCTAACCACACAATTAAGAGATTGCGCCTGCACCGTGGAAATCCGCGAGTTAGTTGGCAAAATTCGCCAGACATCAAAACTGCTCAAGCCGACAATGGCGGTCGCTCCTGCCGCCCCCATCAGCCGCAGCGTATCGCGTCGGCTCAGTAATTTTTTTGTGCTTAACTTCTTTGTCATCCTTAGCTAAACTCCTGCGTTATCTTCTGCGTCTATTTTATAGAAGCTGCTTGCAAAAGCCTTTCTCGGTATACGCGCTCCCGTTACTTCGTGTACTTTTGCAAGCAGCTAACTGAAAGCTCACCATTCTGTCTGAACGAGTGGATTATCTATCCGGTCGCTGATCGCCGCCAAAGATGCGGGAAGCAATAAATTGCCCGCTATCGTTACGCGAGCCTTCCGCCCGCACATGGTCACCGGCTTTGAAATCGCTCAAAGCGGCTGCCTGCCGGTTACGATTGAATGCGGTCTGCGCCGTGGTATAGATGGTTTGCGTTTCGCCGTCGCGGTTTTTTACCGTAATCGTTCCGGCGCTGGCGTCAACGGCAGCAACTTCCCCGCCTATTCCTCTGAATCGTCCGCCCGGTCTGCCCGCCCCGCGCGGCGGACGATCACCACCGAGAACCCGTTCGGCGGTAAATTGCCCGTTCGCATCCCGCGAGCCGATGGCAATAATGAAATCACTGACTTTGAATGCGGCAAGGGTGGCATCTTCCCGATTGCGGGAATAGACGGTTTGCGCTGTAACCGTGACAGTCTCCTCTGCGCCTTCGCGGTTTTTAATCTTGATGGCGCTGCTGCTAATTTCCGTTATCTGTCCGCCGACGCGCTTTGCCGGGTCAATCTCGGCAAAAGGTGGCGGACCGTCGCCCGGTCCTTGCGCGAAAACGGCTCCCTGATAGGCGAAATTGAGCAACAGGGCAGCGGCGATGCTCAAGGTAAATCTGAATAATAGGTTTCTCATACTTCTCCTTTAAGACAACTGTTTCTTTTATTTGCAAGCTGAACGCGCCTGAGCGATGTATGATAATCGTTCAAGGAAGATGGCTCTTTGTTCGGCTTCTTGGGTGATGTTCCTGAGAACGACAAAGAGTTCCAGAAAATTTATATGGATAGAAAGTAGGATGAGGAAAGCGATGAGAAAAAGAGCCATGCGGAAGGCTTAGTTGCCCCCGCATGGCTCTATCAGGAAGCCGTAAGATATGGTTTATCGAATCATTGCAGCAGTGGTTTAATCTTCTCATCAAATTCTTGCTGGTCAATTATGCCTAAGATGCGCTCACGAATTTTGCCCTCGCGGTCAATGATAATTGTCACCGGCAGCATTTCGCTGACGCCATAGGCTGCGGCAGTCTCGCGTGTGCCATAGAGAAGCGGATAATTGATCTTGAGTCTTTTGCTAAGGGCATTCACCTGACTGCGTCGGTACGGCGCATGAGTGATGCCGATAATCTGCAAATCCCGTTCTTTATACTCTTTCTGCCATTTAACCAACTCTGGCATCTCCGCCAGACATGGCGTACACCACGTCGCCCAGAAATTGATTAGCACAACCTTCCCTTGATACCCGCTCAGTTGCTGGTTGCGCCCTTGCAGGTCTTTTAAGGCAAATGGCGGCGCGGCGGTTGCTGGCTGAGTCGTCGTCTGCTGTAACGGCAAGAAGCCCGGCATCAGCACGGCTAGCAATATCAGTATTTTCAAGTCTTGACCTCAATACAAATAGCGAAACCCAATCATTACGCTGCGATTGGTCTGCAACATCAGCGGACCGCCATTATTAATGACCGGCAGTTGCACACTTGCCTCAAGGACAAACTGCGTCGTCGCGTTATATTGAATGGCGGGCGACAGATAAAATTCGGTGGAATTGCTGCCGGGAATCGTCACGCCATTGAACTTGCCGTTTCTGCGGTGAACGAAATTGGTTTCCAGAATGGCATAGACCTCTTTCGTCGGATTGTCATATTTCAACGGAAATACAATAAATTCCAAGTCGGTATTGACGCGCACTTCATTGCCAAGCCGGTAGCCATCGCGTTCCGTTCGCATCTGTCCGGCAATGTTGCCGCCGAAAATGAAGCGGTTTTTTGCCTGCGAGTACGACGCATCGCTGCTAAAACTGACGCCGCCGGTATTGGCGGTCAATTGTTGGGCGACGAATTCATTGACATTGACGGTTTTGCCAAGCGTTTTTTTCGTTGTCGGCAAACCGATGCCGAAACGAATTGCCGCCTGACTATGCCCCCAAGTTTCCATGGTGCGAAAGAAGCGATATTTCCCCCACAGCGTAACATTGCCGAGGCTGTTCTGGGTGCCGGTATTTTCGCCATCATCGAAAGTCGTCTTCTGAAACGACAGGTCGGCTTCGAGTTCGATTTTCGCGGCTGCGCCATAGGTGACGGTCATTTCCAGAGCGTGAAAATCGGCTTTCAAATCGCCGAGTTCACGGCTGGTAAAGGTATAACGCGGCTTGATGACGCCGCCGTGATAGACCGTAACCGCCGGAGAGCTTGTGCGTATCGGCGCAAGAAATAAGCCTGATGGTCTGCCGCTATCGAGCAGAGAAAGTTTAACCTCTTGAGGCGTCAGCGACAGCTTCGTGTTGCCGGAATAGAGCGCCGGTTGTGGCTGTGTGATTGGCGATTTTACAAACCGGCGGCTGCCGTCGCGCTGTGAAAGATTGCTGCGGCAAAAATCGCCGTCCTCATCCGCATTTAGCGTCTTTGCCGAATTTATTATGAGTACCTCTTCTTCAACACTATCGGTCAAAGAGGATGTGGAAAATACTTTGTTGTCTTTATGAGTTCGTGCTGCAACAAGCGAAGAGCAAAGTAGCAAAAGAGTAATAGTGAGTAATTGTTTCATATCGTTCCTGTCAAACAGTCGGGAATGAGTAAGGCTCTGTTCGCAGGACGGACATTGTATGATGGCATGGAAATGTCCTTACAACTTTATCGTGCGAAAGAATGAATACTCACTCCCAAATGTGAGGTTATCGTCAAGAACCGATGTTTCGGGTTTCTTGTCGTCGGTGGGCGTCGTCTTGTCCGCAGCAGGCGTTGTCGTCGCTTTACGAATTGTCGCCGGACGAATCACTTCGCGGCTATTGGCATCTTTGCCGACGGTTTGCCTATCGCCGGTCAGTTCAACCGGATCGCCACTGGCGGCATCGCCAAGCGCCTCCTTGAGCTTTGCCCCTTCCAAAGCAAAGCGTTGTTTGGAAGAATCAACTTCAAAGAACCAGTTGGCTTCTTCACGAATGATGGTTCCGGTAGCGATGATTTCCGCAGAGTCCATTACATAACCCGCCTTTTTGAGCGCCGATTTAATCAACGCATACGAGACAGGCTTATCCGGTTTCGGCGTAAAGACGCCGATGCCGCGTTTAATGTCCACGACTTTAATATCATCGCCTTTGGGTGCAAAATCGAGTCGGCTCACGGCCTTCTTGACGTTGAACACTCAGTAACCGCAGAGCGACCCGGCGATCTTCATGCGAATCTCTTTGATTTCCGCCAGCGCGTCACCAGCATTGGCTAAGGTAAAAAACAATCCCAGTAGAATCAGGGCAACGGGTTTCTTCATTCTTTCACCTCTTGCTGAGCGGTTTCGGCTTCCGCCATGGTTTTGACATACAACACTTTGCCCTTAATATCGGCTTCAAAGGCGACAACCAGTCCCTCTTCGGTGGTGGTTTTATCGAGAATTTCCGCCGCCTTTTTATTGCCGACTTTATCAAGTTTGTAGATGGTTCCGTCTTCCGTCATCACGGCATAACCATCTTTCTTGCATTGCGGCATCAGAGAACATTCTTTGGGATGCTTCTTTGCTTCTGCCAGCGCGTTCGGTTCATCGGCATAGGCATTGGCGCACATCATATCAATCAGATAGCCTTTCAGCTTTATCGGACTCTGGGCGCTGGCAAAAACGCCTATCAATAAAAGTGACACAAGGCTGCATACGAATAATTTTTTCAACATTATTTTTTCTCCTTAGGTGATACGGATTACCGGGGAAAGCAAATTCCACACCGACGACGTAAAGCCGTAGTCCTGCATTTTCCTGCTTGTTCGGAATGTCGTTCTCGTTACAAGAGAAACGAGTCTCTGCTGATGAGAAAGCGATTCATCAGCAAAATGAAAAACCGGAACAACGCGGAGAGATTTGTTCTTCAACGAAAAACAAAACTTTTCGCGCCGTTCCGGCTTTATTGCCGTACATGAAAGCCTGCTCTGCACTGACCAGTACAGATGCGGCTTGTAATGATAAACTTGTTTTGCTGCGCCAAAATAAGGGTGGTCCCCGGGGACTTACCGCATCACCTTTTGTAAACTCATAGCCACTAACAGAACGAGGCGCAAAGCGTAAGCCATCTCGCTTCAATACAACTACCCATTTGCTGTTTGCGTTGCCGATAAAAACCGGCGCAGAGTTCGCCAGCAAAGCGCAGTCTTTCGGGCATTGAAACATCAGTTGCGATTCGTTGAAGTGCGCTTGCCCATCGGGTAACTGCCCTTGAACCGTTGTGTGACGAGGCGTACAGCAACAACTTCCGGCGGCAACGCAGCACGACATCGCGCAAACATCACCGGAGCGCACCGTCAGCGCCAGCGAAGCAGAAATCGGCATAAGCACAAAAGCAAGCATGAGGCACGCTGTACCGAATCTGCTCCGCATCGTGATTGCGCTCTTGCCCTTCATATTGCGTCGTATGGCGCTCTATAAGTAACTCCCTCAAAAGTTTTGACTGATGAATTCCACTGCCCTGAAGTGTCGCGGTTCCAACACTTTGATATACTTCAACGCCGCTTATGGTACGATATTCTATCCTGGTAAAATAGTCAACGCAACGCGGTTTCCACCCTTTCGGGAAAATATGTCAAAGAGCCGGGAAACGAAACACACTGCTCTGCAACTGAGCCTTAGCGAATTCTCCGCCGTCTGCCGCCTTCGCGCTCCCAAGCTGGTTCCATCAACTGCTTGTCCCAGTCATCATAGATGGTTTGCAGTTCTTTCAGTTTATCCGGCTGTTTTGCCGCCAGATCATTCTTTTCGGAAATATCCTGCGCCAGATTGAAGAGGCGAACCGCGCCATATTGCTGTACCAGTTTCCAGTCACCGGCGCGAACGGCAGATTGCTCGCCGAAGCGCCAATAGAGTTGGTCGTGCGGGGCATTTCGCTTCTCACCTTGCAGATAAGGCAGCAGATTAACGCCGTCCAATTTATTCTCCGGCGATAGAACGCCGCCCGCCGCCGCTACCGCCGTCGGGTGGATGTCGAGGGCTATGACCGGAAAGTTATAGACTTTGCCAGCCGGCAGTCGTCCTTTCCATTGTATCAAAAATGGTACACGGATGCCGCCTTCCAGTACCTGCCCTTTTACGCCATTGAGCGGCAGATTGCTCGAAGTCGTTTGCTGTGTCGGTCCGCCGTTATCACTGATGAAAAAGATCAAGGTGTTCTCTTCCAGCTTCAATTCGCGCAACTTATTCAACACTCGTCCTACAGCATCATCCATTGCCGAGAGCATTGCCGCAAAGGTGCGCCGCCGTTGATTTGTGATGCTGCTGAACCGCGCCAGATAAGGCTCAATCGCCTGCATCGGCGCGTGAACGGCATTGAAAGGCAGATAAACAAAGAACGGCTCTTTTTGATGGCGTTCAATGAAGGCTACGGTTTCGCGGGCAAAGGCTTCCGTCAGATAGCTCTTTTCGTCAATTTTCTCCGTCCCTCGTAAAATCGGATTGGCGCGACGTTCATTGGCGTTAATGTACGAATGTGCGCCGCCGAGAAAGCCGAAAAACTCATCAAATCCGCGCTTCATCGGGTGCATAGTTGGATTGTAGCCGAGATGCCATTTGCCAACCATTCCAGTCGCATACCCAAGCGCCTTCAAGCGATTGGCAATCGTCACTTCGCTGAGTGGCATACCGAAATTTGGCGAGGCTTCGGCAGCCGGACCGGGATTGAATTCGTGACCAAAGCGTTGCTGATAGCGTCCGGTCAGCAAGCCCGCCCGCGTCGGGCTACAGACCGGGCAGGAAACATAACCATTAGTGAAGCGCACGCCATTTCGAGCAATCGAGTCAATGTTCGGCATCGGCACATCTTTACATCCTTGTACGCCTAAATCGGCAAAGCCCAGATCATCGGCAACAATCAGCACGATATTCGGTTTTGCCGATTTGCTTGCCGGACGACTGGTTTGCGTCGCAGCAGTCAACGGCAATACGGAAACAGCCGAAAAACTCAACAGCAATAGCCCCAGACAAAAAAGGTTGACAGATTTTCTCATTGTTCTCCTTGACCGACTGTAAAATTCGCCTCGCCAAATTGCTATACCGCAATATTGCTTGATTAGACATTGACGTAAGTACAAAGGTCGGAAAAACTTTGCCGGCGCGCAATTGTCATTTTCAACAAACGAATTCGACTATTACGCGGAATTATTTAGTCTCTACCTTGTGAAAAAATAATTTCGATGATTTTTGTAATGTTTTGCAATAAATGACCATATCTAAATGTAAGGCCGCCGTTTGTAGTGTACTTAACCGCGTATTCTTTGCTCAGATAGTTATACCGGCAGGTGGCTAAGAGACTGACCTGACGCTTACAAAAGTTCCGTCCGGCGGTTTCAAACTCAATCAAACTAAAGATGTAAGTCGAATGACAAGGAGAATACTATCTTATGACAGACCCTATTTTATTTTGGAACGAAGTTGCGCTTGAAGCCAATCGAATCAGTCACACAAATGGTGCGAAAGAACAGACCGGACCACCGTTAAGTTCACGCGCTTTGGCAATTGTCCATTTAGGAATGTATGACGCTTATGCTGGTGTCATCAACGATTCGACGAATCTGCCGCATTATCTACCCGGATTACCCGCACCAGCAGCCGGAGCATCCGCAGATGCAGCCGTAGCGGCTGCCGCTCATGCCACCTTATCGAAACTGTTTCCGAGCCAAAAAGCCTTTTTCGATACGAAGCATCAACAGGCAGGACTTCAACCACCTGGCATAAAAGAAGGGCATGAGTTTGGCTTGCTGGTTGCTCAAAAAATTCTTGCAGATCGAAAAGATGATCCAGATAGCAAAGCCGATGGTTATGCTGCTTCGGTTGCCCGTTTTGCCCATCGCCCCGACCCTGATAATCCTGACCAGGGGTTTGAAGGACCATTTTATGGCGCACGATCAAAAGGTTTTGCTATTACCGCTCGGCACGAACTGGACACCCCGCCTGTCAATACACCAGCGTATATCAGAGCTTTGCGACAGGTACGCGGCAAAGGAATTGCACCCGAACTGATGGGAACGCTGCCAAACAACATCGAAGCACGAACCATAGATCAAACCTTAATTGGTATTTTCTGGGGATATGATGGCGCAGCAGAGCTTGGAACTCCGCCTCGTCTGTACAATCAAATTATCCGTGAAGTAGCAAAAGCTCAAAGCAACTCAGTGGCAGACAATGCGCGACTATTTGCCTTAGTGAATGCGGCGATGGCGGATGCAGGAATTCTGGCATGGGATCAAAAATATATTCACGATTTCTGGCGACCTGTAGTTGGTATACGTGAGCATGATGAATCAATGGGACCGGCGGCATCTCAGGCTGATAACAATATCTCAAACGATTGTGATACAGCCTGGTTGCCACTCGGTGCGCCGGCGACTAATTCATTAAACCGAAATTTTACACCAACAACAGGAGTTTATCCGTTTGCTCATGAGATGGTTGGCAGAGTGAAGAATTTTACGCCGAATTTTCCGGCATATCCTTCCGGGCACGCTACTTTTGGCGCAGCAGCATTTCATATCACGCGACTGTACTATGGCATCAGCGTCGGCGACCATAACCCTGATCATCTGTTTGACAATCTTGATTTTGTATCCGAAGAATTGAATGGCATCAACAAGGACAATAAGGGAACTGTCCGTCCTCGACATCGCCGTAATTTTCCCAGCGGCTTGTGGCAAATGATTGAGGAAAACGGACGTAGTCGTGTTTTCCTCGGTGTCCATTGGATTTTTGATGCGTTTGCCGAGAAGAAGAACGGCGACCCTGATTTCACCAAGAACATAGGCGGAGTACAACTTGGACTTAAAATTGCTGAAGACATCTTCAACAACGGCGGTGGGGTCGGATCTAAAAAGACGCCTAAAAAATCGTCTGTGCTGCCACGCTCGTAAAAAATAGAAATCCCTCTCAGGATTTTATGAATGTTGTTCTTAGCTGAGGCGGTAGCATCCCGTTGCCGCTTCCCCTATTTGACTGAGGATAAGAAATGAAGCGATTTGACCGAGTAAAACAGATTTTAGAAGAAGCGGTTGAAGGTAAGACGATAATGGCACATGGCAATTTCTGGCGCGACCTGACGTTGGATGCCTTCAAAGTCAAAAAGGTCTTCGGCAAACTTCTTGTCACCGTCGGCAACGCAGATGAATCTAATCTGATAAAAGCGTTGGAAGGACGCGCCCCGTTCGGTTCAGATATTGGTACGCCCGGAGCGCTTTTCAAGCGTATGCCTGATGGATTCCCTCCTGTGACGCCGAAAAAAATTGCCTATTTGCGTCAATGGATTACCGATGGCTGTCCTGATGAGGACGAACCGGCAATTGTCCGCCATAACGATTACTGGCGTGACTTCGACAATTGGGCGATGTTTCAGGCAACTCAGGAAGTGCAGGATGCAATCGGTGAATTTTTTAATCAAGCGCCGACCTGGATGGCATTTGCAAAAGATTCGCCCACTCTCTCGGCTTGGCTTACTGCGATTTCACAACTACCTGTGCAGCAAGCCATTGGCGTATTAGCGCCACGCATCCTCGAAACGGCTCATACGCATTATGGCAATCCGCTCAGGCTTGATGACATTCTCGAATCCTATGAACTGTTCGGCGCTGACAGATTACCTGATGACCCGTTTCGTCCTGCCGATCCGCGCCATAATATGAACGGTGAAATCATGTGGTTCTTCTATGCAGCATTTACGGATGCAAATTTACGTCCTCCTGCTTCTCCCGAATATGAGGAGTGGATAACTATGGGACGGGCGATATTGATTGGGCTACTGAATGATGGAATTTTTCGTGGTAGATTTCCGGTAATCGGTTTCACGGCTGATGAAGCTGGAGCGCAAGTGATTCGCGCCTTCGTTCGCACCTTACCAAAAGACAACCTGGCTGATGAACTCGCCCGTCGCTTCGTAGATTCAAGGTTGACATAGGAGAAAATGATTATGACGTTACGCCACTTAATGGAAATACCGCCGAATCAACGCGACCCAGAATGGTTGCAACAATCTTTACAATTCGCCACTGAATTAGAACTGGCAACCATTCCGCCTTATCTGTGCGCTTTATGGTCTATTAAGACCGATGAAGAGAACTACGTGACCAGTTCTATCAAGGAAATTGTTATCGAAGAGATGCGCCATATGGGACTTGCCTGCAATATGCTGACAACACTCGGCGGTACTCCGCAGATTAACAATCCAACTAAGGTTCCGAAATATCCAGGTCCGTTGCCAGGCGGCGTTAGACCGGGACTCTCCGTTGCATTAAAAAAATTCTCTATTCCACAAATAGAAACTTTTATGGCAATAGAACTTCCTGAGAACGAGCCTATCGGTCTGGCTGTCGAAGCAGAAACTTTTGACACTATCGGAGAATTCTACGATGCTATTCTTGAAGCCTTCAAAAGGCTGCCGACTTCCGCATTCACTGGCAAGCGACAACTTACTACAGGGAGATTATGGGAGATAAACGATTTCGCGGCAGCCGAAAATGCCATTATGCGGATTAAAAGACAAGGGGAAGGAACTGCTATGTCTCCCGAAGATGGCGATAATTTAAGTCGAGTGGATTTAGCGCATTACTACCGATTCAGAGAGTTTGTGCGCGGTCATAAATTCATAAAAACACCCGACAATCAATGGATAGAGGATCCAAATCCTCTGGCTATGCCAACAGAAATTTATCCGATGGCTGACATTCCAGCAGGTGGATATGCTGAGTCCCTGCCTTTCGATAGGCTTTACACAGAACTACTCAATAGTCTGCAAAGAGCTTGGGAGAGCGAAGCGAGTGGCAATGATGAGTTGGATGGCGCAATCGGTATGATGTTTGGCTTGCAGGCTGAAGCACAGAAACTAATGGATACGCCGATTGATGCAAGCGATCTGAGCAGAGGGAATTTTGGTCCGAGTTTTTTGTTGGTAAGCGAAGCCTGAGACTCCTGCCAGCCAATTGCTTGTTACTTTAGTTGCATGGTTGTCAGTATCTAAAAGGCGATTATAAAATTGCTTTTTATGGATACAGCTTTAATTTATTGTTCAGAGTATTTGCAGCACGACACCGGACAGCACCCGGAGAATGCGGCGCGACACAGAGCGATTGCTTCTGCTCTTGCCGGCGATGACGCTTTGCAAGCCCGCGTGCAAAAAGTCTCGCCGCAACCGGCAAGCGATGAAGATATTGAACGCTGTCATGACCCGCGCTTGCTTCGCCATCTGCAAAGCCTGTGCGAACGCGGCATTCCCTTCGTTGACCTCGATACGGTCATCTGTCCGGCTTCGTTCCGGGTGGCAAAGCTGGCAGCCGGAGCCGCTGTTGCCGCCGTTGATCTGGTATTTACTAAAGAAGCGCAAAACGCTTTTGCCTTTGTTCGTCCGCCGGGACATCACGCCACGTCAGACCGCGCGATGGGCTTTTGTCTTTTCAATAATGCGGCGGTCGGGGCGCGGTATGCACAGGCGAAATACGGAGCCGAGCGCGTCCTGATTATTGATTGGGACGTGCATCACGGCAACGGCACACAGGATATTTTCTATAACGATCCATCCGTCTTCTATTTTTCTACACATCAATATCCGTATTACCCAGGCACTGGCTCAAAATTTGAAACCGGCGACGGCGAAGGTATCGGCACAACCTTGAATATCCCATTGAGCGCCGGAACTGCGGCGGCGGCGCACCGTGAAGCCTTCAGCGAAGCCTTGCGGGTGATTGAACGCGATTTTCCGCCGGATTTGATTGTCCTTTCGGCGGGTTTTGATTCGCAGCGCGGCGACCCGCTTGGCGGCTTATTGCTCGAAGATAAGGATTTTGTCGAAATGACCAAAGAGGTGATGGAGATGGCAGACCGAAACTGCGAAGGTCGCGTTATTTCCCTGCTCGAAGGCGGCTATAACCTTCAAACCCTTGGCGAAACGGTCAGGGCGCACGTTAAGGCACTCGCCTCGTAGAGGCTAACCAACTCCTGATTGTGAATCGTTCAGAGGTAACCTCAACACTGTCTACCTTCTGCATTCGCCAGCGCCTGCGGTCAAGCTGCCTGTTTATATCGGCTCATCTCGCCATTTTCCACTTGCATCTGCTAATCGCATTGACGTAAAACTCAGCCCATGCGTAAGCGACTCGCAACCTCTTACTTCTCCGCTCTGGGCAGGCGATTCTCTTTCTGCCTGTTACGGCTTGTCCTGCTCGCCATTCTGCATTTCTGTTCTATCACGCTCTTCGCGCAATACCGCTTTGACACCTGGACGACGGACAACGGCTTGCCGCAAAACTCGGTCTATGCGATTTTGCAAACCCGCGACGGTTATCTCTGGCTCACCACCCTTGATGGCTTGGTGCGCTATGACGGCATCCGCTTCACTGTCTTCGATAAGGGCAGCGCCAAAGGCATCCGCAGCAATCGTTTCACGACGCTCTTTGAAGACCGCAACAGCAATCTTTGGATAGGCACGGAGGATGGCGGTGTGCTGCGCTACCATCATGGAACCTTTACGACTTATTCAACCGCTGATGGGTTGCCACACCCGCACATCATCAGTTTTCGGGAGGACTTGGAAGGCAACCTGCTCATCCTGACAAAACGCGGTATTATCAAATGGCGAGATGAAAAATTTATCCCTTATTCGCCACAGGCAAACGAGAACCAAGCCGATTTTATTTATGTAGACCGTTCAGGCTCTCTCTGGTATGTAGACCGCGCCGGACTGCACTGCATCAAGAATGGCAAATTGATTGATTATACGAATCGTGACGGGGTTTCCAGCAATAAAATAATCAACATTTTCGCCGATAGTAAGGGAAACTATTGGATTGGCACTCGTGATGCGGGATTGATCCGTTTGCAGGATGGTGTGGCAAGGCGCTTCACCGAGCGCGACGGCTTGCCCGATCAATCTGCGAAACCCGTATGCGAAGACCGCGACGGTAATATCTGGATCGTCACCAATAAAGGTTTGTGTATTTATAATGGCGGCAAATTTACGGTATTGACAACGGCACAAGGGCTGTCGAGCAATTATGTAGCAACAGTAATGGAAGACCGCGAAGGCGTTTTATGGCTGGGCTATCTCGACGGTGGTATTAGTCGCATTACGAAACAGGCTGTCAGAACCTATTCCAGAGCAGACGGCTTATTGAGCGATAATATCTATCCAATTATCGAAGATCGCAGCGGAGCCGTCTGGATTGGCGGCAATGCGCTCTCAAAATATAACAATGGAACCTTTCGCGGTGTTTTTGATGAGCAAGGCAAGCCGATTATCGCAACGGCTCTTTGTGAAGATAAGCAAGGTCGTTTGTGGATTGGCGACTGGCACGGCGCAGCTTATATCGAAAATCATAAGTTCGTTAGAGTCGGCGACCGTCCGGGCATCGTCGCTCCGGTCTTTGCCATTCATCAAGACCGCGCCGGCAATCTCTGGTTTGCAACAGGCGATGGTGTTTACTGCTATAAAGATGGCAAGACCATCAGCTACAAAACGAGCGAGGGGCTGGCAAACAATGATGTAAAAGCGATTCTGGAAGACCGCGCCGACAATCTCTGGTTTGCCACTTATGGCGGGCTGTCACGTTTCAAAGACGGCAGCTTTACCAACTTCACCGAAAGCGACGGGCTGGCTAGCAATCGCGTCCGTTCGCTCTATGAAGATGCCGACGGAACGCTGTGGATTGGCACTTATGATGGCGGCTTGTCGCGCTTTAAGGATGGCAAGTTGGCGACCATCACCTCGAACGATGGGTTATTCAACAATGGCGTTTTTCAAATTCTCGAAGACCGGCGCGGCAATTTCTGGATGAGTTGCAATCGCGGCATCTATCGTGTCAGCCGTCAACAACTCAATGACTTTGCCGATGGCAACATCAAGAAGGTTGCCTGCGTTGCTTATGACAAGCAGGATGGCTTGTTGAACACCGAATGCAACGGCGGACAACAACCCGCCGGCATCCGGGCGCGGGACGGCAAACTCTGGTTTCCAACCCAAGGCGGCGTTGCCGTGCTTGACCCAGAACGCTTGTCGTCGAATCTTCAACCGCCGCCGGTGTTAATCGAAGCCTTCAAGATTGACGGCGTAAACGCCGATTACCATAATTCAATTATCATCACTCCTGAAAAAGAGAATTTAGAAATCGCCTTCACCGCTTTGAGTTTCATCAAACCTGAACAGGTGGTTTTCAAGTATCGGCTTGAAGGCTTGGACACCGATTGGGTTGATGCAGGCAATCGTCGCACCGCTTATTATAGCCACTTGCCCGTCGGAAAATTCACCTTCACGGTAATTGCCGCAAACGCCGACGGCGTATGGAACAAGCAAGGCGCTAGCCTGCAAATCACCATTGTCCCGCCATTCTGGAAAACCTCGTGGTTCTCTGCGTTGAGCCTTTTTCTTCTTGCGGCTCTGGCATTCACGTTTTACAGGTTAAGAGTTTTTCAATTGCGACGGATGAATGCGGCGCAAGAGGCTTTCTCGCGCCGCTTAATTGAAGCACAAGAGGGCGAACGCCAACGCATCGCCGCCGAACTTCATGATGGTTTGGGACAGGATTTGCTCATCATCAAAAATCGTGCATTATTAGGGTTGATGAACGATTCCCACGACACAAAAGGCAATGAGCAGTTTGAAGAAATATCTGAATCGGTTTCACAAGCCATCGAGGATGTGCGGGAAATTGCTTACAACCTCAGACCCTATCATCTCGACCAACTCGGTCTCACGCAAGCCATCGAAGAGATGCTTGATAGAGTCGGCAACTCAACCGCTATCCATTTCACTTCAGAAATAACGCCTCTCGACGGGCGGTTTCCAAAAGATGTAGAAATTATTATCTATCGCATTGTGCAGGAGTGTCTCAACAATATCGTTAAACATTCTGCGGCGACCAGAGCGCGACTCGAAATCAATCAGGATGCACACGCCGCCTATATCACCATTACGGACAACGGCTGCGGCTTTGCCGTTGAAGCAGTGCAGGCATCACGTTCGCATGGTTTCGGGCTTTTTGGCATCAATGAGCGCGTGCGCCTCATCGGTGGCACGCTCCTACTTGAATCGGCTTCCGGGCAGGGAACGCGAGTGGTCATCAAACTCACAATCAATGAGGCAGGGAGGAGCAGGAAGAGCCAGTAGGTAGAAAGCAAACTGCAGTTTCAAGTTTGCTTTTGCTTTATGAAAGGGTGCATTGCCAGTCTCGGTAGACTTACAGATTATGACCGATGAAGTGAAAATCCTGATTGCCGATGACCACCCCGTTTTTCGTCAGGGGTTAAGGCAAGTAATCGAACGCGACCCGCAACTCAGAGTCGTTGCCGAAGCGGAGGATGGCGCGAAGGCGCTGCAACAACTCACAAAATGCGAAGTTGATGTTGCCGTTCTGGATGTTCAGATGCCAGATAAAAACGGCTTTGAGGTTGCCCGCGAAATTAAAGAGCGTGGGTTAGCGGTCAGGCTCATTTTCCTGACCATGTACAAAGATGAGCGATTTTTGAATACCGCTTTGGACATCGGAGCGCAAGGCTACTTGCTGAAAGACAGCGCCGTTGCGGAAATCATTGCCGCCATCAAAGCTGTCGCCGCAGGCGACGATTATGTAAGTCCGGCGCTCTCGACATTTTTAATCAAACGCAGCCGCCGCGCTTCATTGATAAGAGAGCAAACGCCCGGTATTGAAACTCTCACCGTGACCGAGCGGCGCGTCCTGAGGTTGCTGGCTGATTACAAAACCAACAGAGAGATTGCCGAAGCCATGTTCATCAGCATTCGCACGGTTGAACGCCATCGTTTGAATATCGCTGACAAACTGGGTTTGCACGGCAGCCACGCCCTTGTCAAATTCGCCACTGCGAACAAAGAGCTTCTCTAAAGTTCAAAATCTAAGTAATCGGACAAAAATAGCTTCCAGTTCAGAGTTACGCCTGATGTTCTTTGAATAAATAATCGCACAACCGATTTCGAGACAACTATTGAAATCAATAGACTTTGCTCGTTTGACATTGTATCACTATTTATTCAATGAACATCAGGCGTGAAGATCAAGCATAAATGCGTAACTCTGAACTGATACACTCAAACTTAATTCTGTCTGCTTAAAACCCCCATTGTTCCGCTTTGCATTTTCTCTGCAATCAGCCATCGCCTGCGTAAAACTACGCACGAAAATTGCGTAGAACTACGAAGCAAAAATGCGTAGTTCACCGAATATCTAACGCTCACACAATCCCTCATAATCCCGCCTGTGCCAAGAGAAAGCGAAGATGTAATGAAACTCCTGATTGTCGAAGACAACGCCCGCTTGCGCCGTTTGATTAAAAGCGTTCTCAGAGATTTGAGCGATGAAGTGATTGAGTGTAGTGATGGCGCACTTGCTCTGGCGGCTTATGCCGAGCATCGCCCCGATTTCGTTTTGATGAATGTGCGAATGAAGCGTATGGATGGATTGACCGCAACAATAGAGATTAAAGCGGCTTTCCCTGAAGCTCGTATCATAGTCCTGACGAACTATGATGATGTCCGGTTACAACAGGCGGCAAAAGAAGCGGGAGCCTACGCCTTCTTTTCAAAAGAGAATCTGCTCGGTGTACGCCTTGCTCTCGCTGATTAAAACAATGATGACAGACGGCTCTCTTTAGCTGAAATCAAAAGAGGAGAAGATGTTTATGTACAAACGGTTTCAATTTCACGCAAAAGCGCAGGCAATTTTTCTTGTCTCTCTGCTGGCGCTGTTGGTAGTTTCGGCAGCCGCACAAACGACCAACTTCACCTATCAGGGAAAGCTCACTAATAATGGCAATCCGGCAAATGGGGTTTATGATTTCGAGGTCAAATTATTCGACGCCCTGAGCGCGGGCAATCAACTGAGTACAACAATAACCCTCGAAGATGTACAAGTCACCAATGGCATCTTCACGGTGCAACTGGATTTCGGTAATCAATTCACTGGAGCCAATCGCTATCTCGAAATCGCCGTGAGAGGGGGCGCAAGCACCGGCGCATTTACCCTGCTCTCACCGCGTCAGCAAATCACCTCTACGCCCCATGCCATCAAGAGTCTGAACGCCACAACCGCCGATGGCTTGAGCGTGGCGTGTATTAATTGTGTCACCAGCAGTCAGATTCAAAGCGTGCAAGGCTCGCAAGTCACCGGCAACATCGCCGGCAGTCAAATCAATGGCGCGATTCCCGTGGCGAGCGTACCGCCGGGAAGCGCCAGCTATATTCAAAACAGTACCGCCCTGCAACCCGCCAGCAATTTCAACATCTCCGGCAACGGTACACTAGGAGGTACTCTTTCCGCAGCCATAGTCAATACGCTCACTAGCTATAGAATCAACGATATTGAGGTGTTACGTATAAATGGTGAAAACAATGTTTTTGTCGGAATGCAGGCAGGTCAAATCAATGCCGGCACGGATAATACCTTCGTCGGGCGTGACGCCGGATTGCGGAATCTCTATGGCAGTAACAATGCTTTTTTCGGACGCACCGCCGGACGAGAAAACGATGGCTCCAACAATTCTTTCTTCGGACGGGATAGCGGAAATTCCAATACAATCGGCAACGACAACTGCTTCTTTGGGTATAACAGTGGCTATTACAATACCAACAGTAGCAATAATTCGTTCTTTGGCACAGCCGCAGGAATGCATAGCATAGGCGAGTGGAATTCCTTTTTTGGCAGAAATGCGGGATTAGCAAACGGCGTGGGCAATGGCAATTCTTTTTTCGGCGTGAACGCCGGGCATGAAAATGACACTGGCAATGAAAATGCGGCTTTCGGCGTCAATGCCGGGTTTGGCAATCGCGCCAATTTCAACGCCTTCTTTGGAGGCAAATCAGGGGAATCTACTTTCACTGGCGCAAATAATGCTTTTTTTGGGCATCAGTCTGGCAGACAAAATCGCTTCGGTGACAATAACTCTTTTTTCGGCAAAAACGCCGGCGCTAGTAATAGTAACGGAGATGACAACACCTTCGTCGGCTATAACACAGGATTTAGCAATGTTAGTGGCAGTAACATTTCTCTTCTGGGCGCTGCAACCAATGTCGGCAACGACGCGCTCACTTTTGCCACCGCCATCGGCGCGGGGGCGGTCGTCAATACCAGCAATACAGTGACCCTCGGAAGAACCTCCGACACTGTGCAAGCGCCGGGCAACCTCACGGTTACAGGAACGCTAACGGCTAATGGCACAGTTATCGCCAACCTCAATGCCAATACTATCACTTCCGGCACCCTCAATAATGCTCGGCTCGGTGTAATTCCCGTAAGCAATGGCGGCACGGGGCTGAACGCGACAGGCGCAGCAGGTAATTTTCTCCGCAGCAATGGCACAAGTTGGCTGAGTGCGGCGTTACAAGTAGCTGATATTCCTAACTTGAGCGCCAGCTATATTCAAAACAGTACCGCCCTGCAACCCGCCAGCAATTTCAACATCTCCGGCAACGGCATAGCGGGCGGCACACTTTCGGCTGGCTCAATCAATGCTTCTACACAGTACAACATCGGCGGCGGCTCTCGCGTTTTGGGTGTTATCGGGTCAAACAATCTTTTTGTCGGCGTCGGAGCCGGGCAGAACAATAACTCAGGCACAGACAACACTTTTGCCGGTATAAACGCTGGCGGCGCGAATCAGACTGGTTCCTTCAATGCCTTCTTTGGCTCCGGCTCCGGGGGCAATACCACAAGCTCAAACAATGCTTTCTTTGGCAACGCCACAGGAGCCGCGAACTCCTCAGGAGGCAACAATTCTTTCTTCGGTAATGCCGCCGGATTTCGCAACACCTTTGGCAACGGCAACACCTTTTTGGGGACTCTCGCTGGCAACAACAATACGACCGGCAATTTTAACATCTTTATAGGTCAAGGCGCGGGCAGCGTCAATGACAGCGGCGAGTTTAATGTCATCATTGGCAGCAACTCAGGCAGCGGCAATGTTTCCGGTAATCGCAACACTTTCATCGGCGCATTTGCCTCAGGCGGAACAAATCTCGACTACGCTACGGCAATTGGCGCGGGGGCGTCTGTGTCCTCAAACAACACCATCGCATTGGGCAGAAATGACGGTTCTGACCAAACGGTGATGTATGGCAATAGCGGCATCGGCACAACCGCGCCGCAAAGCCGTCTGCATATCCAACACCCTTCCATCAGTGGAAATCAGTGGGGTGTGCAAATTCAGAACTCCGCGCAAGCCACCTTTCGCGCCGGTATGCGGCTCGCCAACGGCGGTTTCTTCGAGGTCAGCAATAATATACTGGTTGCAAACCCCAACTTTGCCCGCCTTGATAGTAATGGCAACTGGACGGCAGTGAGTGATGCCCGCCTGAAACATGATATCGCACCGCTTTCTGGCTTGCTCGACAAGGCGTTGGCGTTGCGTCCCGTCAGTTTCCATTTCAAAAACCAACCGACAGCACATAAAGAGATTGGTTTCATCGCCCAAGAGGTCGAAGCATTGTTGCCGTCGCTGGTCACGGATGGCGCAGTCAAGACGCTGAACTATTCCGGCTTGAGCGTCGTCGCCATCGGCGCGATTCAGGAACAACAACAACAGCTTCACGCTCTGCAAGCCGCCAATCGCCAATTACAAGAACAACTGACGCAGCAGCAACGCCAGCTTGAGGAATTCAAAAAGCTGCTCTGCGCTTTGCAGCCGACGGCGGCAATCTGTCGCCAGTGAGCGAACGAAATTAGACACGCTTTCTTGAACGCACGTAAGGTAGAAAAGCGTTTCATCAGGACAGGGGAAGGCGTGTCTTATTATTATAGTTTGGGAGCGCAGGCAGGCAAGCTGCCTGCGACCTGTAGGCAAGCTGCCTGCGCTCCCAGTCTGCTCCCAAGCTGCCATCCTATCTTTCTATTTCCTGCTCCGGCAAAAATTATTGAAACCTTTTACACGATTTTGTAGTCTTAGAGGGTGGTGGAGTAGTCAACCCTTCAGGAGCGAAATCAGATGAAACGAGCTTCAATTCTTTTCATAGCCGCTTGTATGCTGTGTGGCTTTGCCTTATTGCTTACAATCAACAGCGATGCCAATAGCAAATCAGCCAAATTGGTGACCTTCAATAAAGATGTTGCGCCTATCTTCTATGAGAATTGCGCTGAATGCCATCGCCCCGGCGAAATCGCGCCTTTCTCTTTGATGAGTTATAAAGAAGCGCGTCCGTGGGCGCGTTCCATTCGTGAAAAAGTCGCCGATGGAACCATGCCGCCCTGGCACGCCGACGCGCCGCATGGCGTTTTTCAAAATGATCGTCGCCTGACGCAAAAGGAGAAAGATACTATCCTCGCGTGGGTTGATGGCGGCACAAAAGAGGGCGACGCCAAGGATTTGCCGCCGCAGCCAAAGTTCGCGCAAGGCTGGAATATCGGCAAGCCCGATGTCGTTTTGACTGCCCGCGAATATGAGGTCCCGGCGGAAGGCACAATCAATTATCAGTATTTCGTCATTCCCACCAACTTCAAAGAAGACCGTTGGATACAGGCTGCCGAAGTGCGTCCCGGTAATCGCGCCGTCGTCCATCACGTTATCGCCTTTGTCACCGAACCGGGCGAGATGGGCAGAGGGCGCGGCGCATTTGCCCGCGATGGCATTATGGGCTTGGTCGGTTTTGCTCCCGGTGAAAGCGCCGTGTCACTCCCGGACGGTGAGGCGAAACTGGTAAAAGCAGGTTCGCTGCTCGTCCTGCAAATGCACTACACCACCAACGGTAAGGCGCAGAAAGATCAGACTTCAATCGGACTGATTTTTGCCAAAAAGCCGGTGCAGAAGATCAGAATGGGCGGCTCGGCTCTGAATCGTTCATTTGTTATTCCGGCAGGCGCAGACAGCCATGAAGTTGTTTCGCGCTATACCTTCAAGCAGGATTCGCACATCACCGATGTTATGCCGCATATGCACCTGCGCGGCAAAGATTTTATTTATCGGTTGATTTATCCCGATGGCAAATCGAAGATTATTCTTGCGGTTCCAAAGTGGGATTTTAACTGGCAGACACGCTATGAATTTGCCGAACCCCTCGCCGCACCCAAAGGAACTCGTATTGAATGCACGGCGCACTTCGATAATTCAACCAAGAATAAATGGAACCCGGATGCTACGAAGGCGATACGCTGGGGACAGCAGACGTGGGAAGAGATGATGATTGGCTTTATCGGCTTCACGCTTGATGAACAGAATCTGCAAACCGCTACGCCAGCCGCCGCAAAATAACCTGATGGGTGCAGAAGGATGTAGGCAATTCATCCTTCTGCATATGCTCAATCAATTCGCCGGATAGTTCGCGTCTTCTTTGACTCTGCCAATCTGCGCCCGGTGTCGCGCTTCATGTCCGCCCATCACCATCAACCATTGATAGGCATTGAGCGGTCCTAATGCCGGATGCGGAAAGAGCAGACTGCTCACATCATATTGGCACAGTTCCTCAAGCGGTTCCAAGAGTTTGGCGCGAGTCTCCGCCATTTTTGCAATCGAATCGGCAAGCGGCAGCGCATCAATCGGCACGACTCGTTCAGGCGCTTGAAACTTTTTGCCGAGCGTTTCGGAATGTGATTCCAAACTGTTCAATACCGAGCCATGCGGGTCGGCATCCGCCGGTAGATTATTGTCTTTCGCCTGCTTCAACAAATTCGCCAGCAGTTTTGCCGTCATCCCTTCAACGACCCAGATATGATGAAAAAGTTCTCTGATTGACCAATGATTTTCTGACGGTTTGAAATTGAGTTGCGCTTCGCTCAACCCGTCTGCCGTAGTCAGAAATTTCTCTCGCTGTTTGTTGATATAATCAACGACTTCCTGCGCCTTCTTCGTTAATGCCATACGTCCTCCAAAATAAATTTGCACACCGATAATCGCCGATAGCATAACCGCGAAGCGGCGCTCTGGCAACGTCAAAGGGAATGGCAAAAACGTCGGCAAGCGATTCAATCCAACGCTTGTCGCACGACATCTAAAAAGAGCGCCCGCTCCGGTCGCCAGAAAGAACGCGCTTCCAGATAAGGCGTAAAATCTACGAAAAGCTGGCTCACCACTGCCGCATAGACCATAAACCAGATGACATAAAACGCCGGAGAGACGCGCACCGGCTTGATCTCTTCGATGCGAGCCTCTAAATCGAGTTCCAGCACATCTTCCAGCGAAGCCTTTTCGGGGATAATCTGTTGTCGTTTTGCCGGACTGGTCAAAGCGCGTCCAAGTATCGAGCCGCCAAGCGCAAAGCCGAGAAAGAGCGCGATGATGTGCAGCGACACCAGAAAGCCGCCCGAGGCGACGCTTGCTGTAAAGAACCCTGTCACCGGAGCCAGTGCCGCCCAGATAATCGAAGTAATGACCACATAACCGGCAATGGCGCGGGTTGCTTCTCGCAATGAAAACCGCGACCCGGCGAGCGCCGAAAAGACATAGAACGAAGGCAGACAGATTGCCGCCGACGCAACAAGCACAATGCTCAACTTCAAGCCGTTGTACATTGCCGTTCGCATTCCTGCGCCTAAACCCATGCCAATGCCATAAAGCGCCGCCAGTGGCAGAGCGACCAGCAGAGCGTCCGCAACCGCAACGCCGCCCGAAGTCCGCAAACTGGCGCTTGCGCCGCCCGGTTTGCGAAGCAGTTGGTCAATTAACCTTGAGACTTTTTGAAAGTACCATTCCAGCCATAATGTATGTCGCATAGTCCTCTCTCCTTGTCGGAAAGCCAAACCCAGCGTCTGCCTTCCCGTCGTCAGGTCCCTATAAACCGAGGGAATGTTTTATCAGCGTATAGACCGAAAGATAGAAATTACTGTTGACGCCGATGCGCTCGCCGTAGCTGCGAAAATACTCCACCGGCAAGCCCGGATTGCCTAAGAACGGGCGCATCATCCACGTCAGTTGCGCTCCGACAAACGAATAGATTGCCAGCCATAAGATGAGAAGGCGGCGACGTTTTGCCCGATTCCCGACGCTTTGCGTCAAGCTGCCTTGCAGCGTTGCAACGCCGATGCAACCGGCAATGCCGAAGACCAGAACCTGAGTCAGGACGATTGCCCGGTACGCCGAGTCTCCGCGAGCCGGAAGCGTGAAAGCAAAATAAGAGGTCGCCGGAGCCAATGCCGCCAGCACAATCGCCGTGCGGGCTATCGAGGAGAGCGCCAGATTGCGACAATCGGCAACACTCAACGGACAACCAATCAACCGCCCGAAGAGCGCCATTGAAGGTAAACCAATGAGCAATGTGCCGAGCAGCAATACCGGAACTTTCGTTGCCACATAGAAAAGTTGCCAGCCGCCCGTCCACGCGCCAACAGAAACTCCGGCAAGAGCGCCGCAAAATAGGATTGCCGCTACATCATATCGCCAATCCGTCGCCGCTTTATCGCTCTCCCTAGCGAGCGTGCGATGAAGTTGAACAACGAGATTTCTGCTCAAGCTGATAAGCGCATTGGCATTTTGCATAGACCCGCACCACGCCCGTAAGTAACGGAGAACGACTAGCCATCGCGGCAAACTCTTTGCCCGTGTCGGCTGCTATAGATGTGAGATTGGCGCGAAAGGATGCCTGATTTTTTTACCCTGATGATGCGGCAGCAGATTTGCGAAGGTTCTCTCGGCGCATTGTTTTTTGTTCGGTCTTGCCGCTATGATAATCGCTTGTCCATTTGCGTATTTTGAGTTTTGGCATGATAAAAATAGAACAAGCGCCTGTGGTTGGCAAAACGGTAAACCGGCTTTATTTGCTACTTATCATTTTCTTTTTGGTATCGGGGTTATGCGGACTGGTCTATCAGGTGTTGTGGTCGCGTCTGCTCGGTCTGGTCTTTGGCGTCACCGTTTACGCGGTTAGCGCCACGTTGGCGAGTTTTATGTCTGGGCTGGCAATTGGCAGCTATCTTGCCGGACGTTTTGCCGACCGCCTCAAAAATCCCTTGCTCTGGTATGGCATTGTCGAAATCTTCGTGGGGCTGACGGCGCTGGCTACGCCTTGGGGCTTGCAGCGCATCGAGAATCTTTATGCCAATCTCTATCCCGCGATTGCCGATTCCTTCGCCCTGTTGACGCTGCTGCGCTTCACGCTCGCTTTTCTTGTCCTGATGCTGCCCACCGTGCTGATGGGGACAACTTTGCCATTGATTATTAAATCATCGTTATTGAAAGCCCATCGGCTCGGTGAAAGCATCGGCGTTCTCTACGCCACCAATACGGCGGGAGCAATTGCCGGAACCTTGCTGACAGGCTTCTATCTGATTGGCAATTTCGGTATGATGGCTTCCTTTCAATTTGCCGCCGCCCTCAATCTCCTGGTTGGCATTGCCGCCATCGTCGTCGCCTCCAAATATATGCCGCCTGTTTCGTTGCCCATTGCTGAGGAGGCAAGCGACGTGCGTCTGCCAACTCACCAAGCTGAAGAGTCTGCCCTTGTGGTCTCGAAACCGGCGCAGCGCCTGATTCTCGTCATGTTTACGCTTTCCGGGTTTATCTCCTTCGCGCTCGAAGTGATCTGGGTGCGCGTCTTATCGTTGTCATCCGGCGGCAGTATCTATGCTTTTACGATCATGCTGACAGCCTTTCTGAGCGGCATCGCCTTGGGCAGTTATCTAATCACGCCATTTTTTCGACGACCTTGGAATTGGCTGGCGACGTTGGCAATCCTGGAGATTGCCACAGCTATTGTTTCGCTGCTCTCGCTGCTCCTTCTGGCAAAACTCTATCCGGTCATGACGCGCGATGAAAGCTGGATGCAGGTTGCCGCCTTCGCCAGTATTCTGCCGACCACGACGCTCTTAGGAATGGCTTTTCCGGTTGGGCTGCGGCTCTACTCTGCCGGCGCTTCATCGGTCAAAGACGAAATCGGCAAGCGCATCGGGCGGTTCTACTCGCTCAATGTCTTTGGCTCGATTGTCGGCTCGATTGTCGGCGGTTTTTTGCTGCTGCCGCGGCTGGGAAGCCGTTATAGCTTTATCGTACTGGCAGCTTTGAATCTGGCGGGCGGGCTGGCGTTGCTGGCCTGGCTGCCCAAGCCGAAAGCCATCTTCAAACTTCTGGTCGCCGCGCTTTCAATTCTGCTCCTGGCGCTTGTCGCCTACCGGTTGCCAAACCTTTCGGAAACGGCTCTCAAACAGCGCTATAGCGGCAATCTGTTGCTGACTCAGGAAGAAGGTATGCAAACCACTGTGAGCGTACAACAGGACGCTAGGGGACGACGCACGCTCTATCTGGATGGACGCCATCAGGCAAACGATTCACGGCGTATGGTACGCATTCATAGCCGCATCGGGCATTTGGCGATGTTATTGCATAACCAGCCGCAAGAGGCGCTGGTCATCGGTTTGGGCGGCGGCGTAACCGCCGGAGCCGTCAGTTCTCACACTTACGCCAAGGTGGATATTGTTGAACTGTCGGACACCGTAATTCGTGGTTCGGAATGGTTCCGTCACGTCAATTTGGATGTCTTGCACCGCCCGAATGTCCGTCTGCGCGTTGACGATGGCAGAAACTATCTGCGCCTGACTGATAAACGCTACGATGTGCTGACCGCCGACATCATTCCTCCGGGTCAGGCGGGGGCGGGCAATCTCTACGCCGCCGAGTATTTCAAACTCTGCGCTAACGCCCTCAAAGAGGACGGGCTGATGCTGCAATGGATTCAAGATAAATCCGAAGAAGAGTACAAATTGATTATGCGGACTTTTCTCAGCGTCTTCCCGCATTCGACCCTGTGGGCGAAAGGGACGTTAATCGTCGGCGCCAAGAAGCCTTTACAACTTGACCGCGCCGCTTTTGAACGACGTTTGCAGGATGCCACTCTCCAACAACATCTTGAACAGATTGGCATCACCGACTTTGCCTCGCTTTGCGCTCTCTATACAACGGATGCCGCCGGGATGCAGGCGTTTCTTGGCAATGATTCCTTGATTCTTACCGATGACCGCCCATTGACGGAATACTTTTTATCTCTGAAAAATAACGGGCAACCGGCAGATACCTCCAAGCTGAAGGGTGATGTGACCAAGTATCTAAAACCCTGATTGACAGACGACCAGCAAGACGCTTGAAATCTATAGCGGTTGTGATATGCTTGCGATGTTGAAGGGAATTGCAGAAAGATTCAATAGCAAAAGGTTATTTTGCCCATCTTGAAAAGACGCTTTGGAACTAACAAAAGCGTTGTCAGTTGCGGCAATCGGATGAATCGTTGAAGTAGTTCTTCTGCTGTAGATTTCCTTTTGTCTTCGAGTTTCACATCTGAATACTTGTTCATTCTGAGAAGAGTTGCGGCAATCAATCTATTCTCAGAGGCTTTCGTTTCCGAAAGGTTGTCAGGGTAGAAAGTTCACCCGGCAAATCTTTACTTACGACATCATCGGTGAAACCAGTTGAGCAAACCAAGACCTGAATCAGACTGTAGGACAACGCAGCATGAAAAAGTTAAAAGATCAGGTAAAGTGGAGTGAAGTCTTTCAACAGACCGGCGCACCCGGCGACACTATCGGAAAAGTTCGCATGGGCTTGATTGACGGCTTCACAATCGCAGAAATCGCTCAACGCCATAACCTGGACCTGGCGATGGTCGAAGCCATTGCCGAATTTTTTTTAGAAGATGTTGTGGAGGATGAGTCTGCTGACTCGAAGGACGCGGAACGCAATCCTTCGAGCCAGTTACGGGTTAAGGGATTCTAAGGAAGCGGCTAGTCAGAAACGCGGCTGCCAGGATAATCAAGACGCCCGAACCGAGGTCAATCGGCGTTGCAGACAGACTGCCCGAGCCACCGCCTTCGTACATTGAGAAATTACCGGAATCGCAACGCTCTCCGGTAGTTTCATCGTAACAGGGGTCGCTTGACGTAGCGCAGTCACAAAAGCCAAAACCGGATTGTGTACGTCCGGCAAATGCGGTGTTCTGCGATGTGAACAGTGGTGCAAGCAAAATGCTAATCAACAAAACAACAAAAATCACAAATTTTTTCATCTCTTCACTCTCCTCTCATGTTCAAGACAGGGTTAGCAATCTCACCTACCTGGGCAGGCAGGCACAATTCTCGCGCAACTACGATGTAGTTGCGTTGGTTAGTAAAGAAGCAAAAGATTTATATGAGCCTATAGGATTATATTTTGAGGCAGTTGCCATTGCTCGCCAGGGGAAAGCGAAAGAAAAGTCAGCAGCAATAAAAACCCTTGAGCATCTTTGCGAAGCAACTCCTGCTGCTATTCGTGCCTCATCACTGCTCTCGTTAGGGATTTATGAACAGGAACAAGGGAAAAATCAGGAAGCCAAACGTCTATTTCTGTATGCAGCAACACTATCCGAGAATGTTGCTCCAGTCACACACTTTCTTTCCTTGAGCGCCGTCTCCGGTATCTTGTCACAAGAAGGCGCAAATCGACAGAGTCTCGACATTTTACAATCTATTCATCCTGCTGTGGTCTATTGGGGCGGGGTCTATCCTGCTTTACTTGGCGAACAGTTGAACAATTTAGCTTATGAACTTTGTCAACTTGGGGAACTTCGTACCAGTTGGGATTATATCAACAAAGCCTGTTTACTGCAAACCGCCGTTCATCACCCTGAATGGCTTAACACAAAAAAAGAGATTGCTGCAAAACGCGCAGAACAAAAATCTGATTATTTGACCGCTATTCCGCGTTCCTATGGTCAGTATGAAACAATAATTCATCTGGCTCGCAGACGCCGCAGAAAGATAGAAACACTCTCCGGCGAACCGGCAAAAGTATTGCAATTTCATCGCTCCCTGAAGAGCAATAAAATTTTACGAGTCTGCTGGCATTACAAAGAAGTCACCGACATCTTATGGGACTTTTATCTTGATAGGCAACATCTGAAAGAATCCGCTATTATTCAGTTGCTCTGTAGATTGGATGACCTGCGTGCCACAACAGCAACCGATGTGCATATCTCAGTTCAATTGGTTCAGGATCAAGTCACCCTATTTCATTCTGACATGAAGTTATCGGAATCTAACATTCAGCCTATCCTCGAACTTTGTAACGAAATTGAGGCAGGCTTTGCTTTCTCCCCATTCGCTCAACGTCACAAGTATATGACCGAAGCAGAGATTAAGGAGCGCACCGCGTCCATTCTGCAAATCATTGCCACCAATAAACGTGACCGCACCTGAGTTGTTCGCTCTTTAAGAGCCAGCTTATCCATCACCTACTTTTTCTCACTTCTCTACTCTGCCTGATTTCTCACCAACTATTTTCACTGTCAAGCCTGATGCAGTTTTTATCAAAAAAAAGTTTGACCTCATACCAACTCTATTGCATAATTATTCATCTTTGAATTGCATATATGCAGAAATTATGAATAATTATGCAAATACTGAGGATGAAGAGAGAGCGACAAAACAAGATAAAAGAATTGATAAAGGCACATCGCATCAGTACGCAACAGGAATTGGTTGATATGCTGGTGAGCCGCAGGATTGAGGCAACCCAGTCAAGCGTTTCGCGTGACATTGTGGAGTTGAAATTAACCAAAATCAACGGCTTTTATGTTGCCGCAGACAATTTACAAATAGCGGAGTTGCCTACCCTTGAACTCGATACGGCGGGCGATAATCTGATTGTGCTAAAGACCAATATCGGGCAGGCGCAACCAAGCGCCCTTAAAATTGATGGCGCAAAGATCAAAGAGATTGTCGGCACCCTGGCAGGCGATGACACGGTGTTTATTGCCGTGAAAAATCACGCTGACCAACGGGCGGCAATGAAAGCCATAGCGAAACTCTTTGCCGTGTCCGCCAGAGTCAGACGCACTGCTAAAAGCAGATAGATACAGAATTTGTACTTAAAAGGAATCATTAGATGACGAATGAAAAAATAGAAAAAGTAGTGCTGGCATACTCCGGCGGCTTGGATACGTCGGTGATTTTGCGCTGGCTCAAAGAAACCTATGGTTGCGAAGTGGTTTGCTATGCCGCAGACATCGGGCAGGCGGAAGAATTAAGCGGGTTGGAGGAAAAAGCCAAAGCGACGGGCGCATCGAAACTCTACGTTGAAGACCTGACGGAAGAGTTTGTCCGCGATTTCGTCTTTACCGCCATCAAAGCCAATGCCGTTTATGAAGGCGTTTACCTGATGGGAACTTCCCTTGCGCGTCCGCTCATCGCCAAGCGGCATATTGAAATCGCCCGTCAGGAAAACGCCCAGGCAGTCGCTCACGGCGCTACCGGCAAAGGCAACGATCAAGTACGCTTTGAACTGACTTATTATGCTCTCGAACCGCAGATTAGAGTTATCGCTCCGTGGCGCGAATGGGATTTCAAATCGCGCTCCGACTTGATTGCTTATGCCGAGCAACACCATATCCCAATCACTGCCACGAAAGAAAAGCCCTATTCGATGGATCGAAACCTCATGCATATCAGCTACGAAGGCGGCATCCTCGAAGACCCGTGGGCGGAACCGCCAAAAGAGATTTTTATTTTAACGAAATCGCCCGAAGACGCGCCGGATAAACCTGTCTATGTTGAAGTCGCTTTTGAGTCTGGCGTGCCGGTTGCAGTTGATGGCGAAGCCTTGTCACCGGCGACGCTACTTGACCGTTTGAATAAAATCGGCGGCGAACATGGCGTCGGGCGCGTTGACCTGGTTGAAAATCGCTTTGTCGGCATGAAGTCACGCGGCGTTTATGAGACACCGGGAGCGACAATTCTCCATGCCGCACATCGCGCCGTTGAATCGCTGGCGCTCGACCGCGAAGTAATGCACCTGAAAGATTCGCTCGCGCCGCGCATCGCCGAGATGATCTATTACGGCTTCTGGTATACGCCGGAATTTGAAGCGATTCGCGCTTTGCTTGATGAAACGCAGAAGAATGTCACGGGAACCGCGAGGTTGAAACTCTACAAAGGCAACTGCACCGTGGTCGGGCGCAAATCGCCATTCTCGCTCTATTCAGAAGCATTTGCGACTTTCGAGAAAGATACGGTTTACAACCAACGCGACGCCGAAGGCTTTATTAAATTGAATGCGCTGCGCTTGCGGTTGAGAAAACTGGCGGCACAAAACCCGGAGAAGTAAGAGACGGCACACAATCATTGATGAGAACAGAGGAGAGATAGAGATGATACAACTTCAAGAACAAAATCGTACCGTTGCGGACATAGCGGCATTGATTCCCGATGACGAGTTGCGACTTGTACGGGTTGATAAAGTCGCTTCCGCGACGGTCAATCTGGGGCTTTCGCATGACGTAGAGATTACTCGAAATTGCGAGGCGCGTACCGGAAATGTCGTCATTGTTCGCACCATTACCGACAACGCCACTTATAACACGCTTGAACTCGTAACCGGCAGAATGGCAAAGATCAACCCCGGCGATATTATCGCGGGCGTTCTCGGTTATCGTCGCGCTCTCAAAGGTTTCATTGGCGATGTGCCGAAAACGATTGCCGCCGGAGACCGCCTACATATTCTCAATCTGGGTGGACTCGTCGGCAGTTGTCTGGGGCATCATCACAGCTTGAACGGCGCTATTGAAGTTGAAGTTATCGGAATGCCGGTTCGCAACGGTAAAATTCTGAACATTGGCGAAGCCGCGATTCAGCCGCTTGATTCGCTGACCGTTGCCTCGCCAATTATCATGGTTGCGGGAACGTGCATGAACTCCGGCAAGACATACGCAGCGACGGAGATAATCAAGCATCTGGCGCGGGCGGGCTATCGCGTCGCCGCCGCAAAGTTATCGGGCGTTGCCTGTTTGCGTGACACCTTGAATATGCAGGATCACGGAGCCGTCAAGACCTTGAGTTTTCTCGATTGCGGTCTGCCTTCGACGGTCAATATCGCTGACCTTGCGCCAATTGCCAAAGGCGTTATCTATGAGCTTTGCAAAGTTGAACCCGATTGCATTGTTATTGAAATGGGCGACGGCATTCTCGGTGGGTACCGTGTTGATACAATCTTCAGCGACGCAGAGTTGATGGAAGGCGTGGCTGCATTGGTCTTTTGCGCGGGCGATTTCGTTGGCGCGTGGGGCGGGCGCGAACTGCTGGCAAGACGCGGCGTTCAGATTGATGTCGTTTCCGGCGCAGTAACTGATTCACAGATGGGCGCAGATTATGTCAAATCGGAACTCGGACTGGAAGCGGCAAATGCCGTGCATAAAGGCGAAAAACTGGCGGAGATTATTCAAGATAGAATAAAAGATTGGCAGAGCAAAAAAGGCAAATCTGCTTATGCCGCTTGATGCTGCAAACAAGGCTCAGATAGGGACAAAGGTAAGAGAGTAAGGGACTTGGCAGGTTGAATAGACCGCGAATTGAGCGGATTGGGCGGATAGACACGGATGATCCGCACTCGTCCGCCGTATCCGTGTTCTTCCGC
>Ga0187894_10000671_pt1 | contig 45933 bp, 41 predicted proteins | sample GBC1701081metaG_FD_136650 | JGI IMG/M metagenome (GOLD analysis project Ga0187894, IMG submission 136650) | White microbial mat communities from a lava cave in the Kipuka Kanohina Cave System on the Island of Hawaii, USA - GBC170108-1 metaG ... | reverse complement strand
GGAAACCGACCTGATCGAGGCGGCGATCAACGGCATGCTGGCGTCGCTCGACCCGCACAGCTCGTACATGAACCCCAAGCAGTTCCGCGACATGCAGGTGCAGACCCGCGGCGAGTTCGGCGGCCTGGGCATCGAGGTCACGATGGACAACGGCCTGGTGAAGGTCGTGGCGCCGATCGATGACACGCCGGCCGCCAAGGCCGGGCTGCAGTCGGGCGACCTGCTCGTCACGCTCGACGATCAGCCCGTCATGGGGCTCACCTTGCAGGAAGCCGTCGAAAAGATGCGCGGCAAGGTCGACACCAAGATCAAGATCGGCGTGCGCCGGCAGGGCAAGGATCCGTTCGACGTCACGCTGACGCGCGCGATCATCAAGATCCAGTCGGTGAAGTCACGCGTCGAAGGCGGCGACATCGCCTACATCCGCATCACCTCGTTCACCGAGCAGACCGCAGCCGGACTGAACGCGGCGCTCGAGAAGTTCAAGAAGGACCTGGGGCCGAAGTGGAAGGGCGTTGTGCTCGATCTGCGTAACAACCCGGGCGGGCTGCTGGATCAGTCGATCGCCGTCAGCGACGCCTTCCTCGACAAGGGTGAGATCGTCTCGACGCGCTCGCGCAAGGCCGAGGACGTGCAGCGCTGGAACGCCAAGCCGGGTGATCTGGCCGAGGGCCGGCCGATCGTGATCCTGGTCAATGGCGGTTCTGCCTCGGCCTCGGAGATCGTCGCCGGCGCATTGCAGGACCACAAGCGGGCCATCGTGCTGGGCACGCGCAGCTTCGGCAAAGGCTCCGTGCAGACCATCATGCCGGTGACCGGCGGCGGCGCCATGCGGTTGACCACGGCGCTGTACTTTACGCCGTCGGGCCGCTCGATCCAGAAGGAAGGCATCAAGCCGGACATCGAAGTTGAGCAGGCCAAGGTCGAGCCCATCAAGCCGGCCGACCGCACGCGCGAGGAGAACCTGCGCGGCTCGATCACCAATCCCAACAACCGCAAGGACGGGACGCAGCCCAAGGACGGCACCAAGGCTCCGTCGCCGGACGCGTCCAAGCCCGAGAGCAAGCCGGAAGGCACTCCGCCGGCCGAGTCGAAGGATACGCCGCCGCAGGATCCCAACGAGCCTGCCGCCCAGGCCGCCAACGACTACCAGCTCCAGCGTGCCATGGATCTGATCCGCGGCATTACGCTCTACAGCCAGCGCGGCGGCTGAGCACGCCGCCGCACCCGGTGCTGCCGGCAGCGGTTTACAACGGCTACGCCGGCAGCATCGTCCGCGCCTCTGCTATGGTACGCTGCTGCCGGCTAGGCAGCAGGGGTAGCGGAGCGTTGGCATGACCATGGAAGATCCCTCGTCGCGCCGGAGCGTGCCCGCGAACAGGTTGTCGCCGCCCGCAAGCCGGCGCGGCTTGTACGTCGCCGGCGTGGCCGGCGTGCTTCTGCTGGGCACCGCCCTGGCCTATGGCCACTTTGGCCGCGACCACGGTGCCCTGTGGCAGGAGCTGACCGGCGGGGCCGGGCGCAAGCTGACGGCGACGCTGATCATTCCACCACCAGCCACGGACAGCTCAAGGCCGGCGCCTGTCCAGCCCGCGTCCGTGCCTCCGGCAGGCACCGCACCACCGCCCGCCACCGCACCGACGCACCAGGCCGGGCCTGCTGCACCCGTGTCGCCGGCGCCGACAACCGATACCAAGCCGGCGCCGCCCCCCATGGTTGCCGAACCAGCACTGTCAGTGCCGGCTGCACCGCCGACCACGACCGACGCCAAGCCGCCACAACCTGCAACCCCATCGCCGGTTGTTGGCCCGACGCCCCCGGCATCGGCTCTGCCCGCGGCGGCACCAACCGTAGCGGACACCAAACCACCACCCGCCAGCAGTCCAACGCCTTCTGCACCTGTTCCGCCAGCGACCGTAACCGACACCAAGCCGGCATCGCCGCCGCTTCCGCCGGTCGCTGCTGACCCGGCGCCATCGGCGTCTGTCCCGCCCGCGCCCGCACCTGCCGCAACCGACGCCAGGCCGGCGCCACCGGTGACGCCGCCGGTCGTCAGCGCGCCGCCACCGCCGGCGCCGGTTCCAGCCCCGCCGCCGGTGGCCGCCACGCCGGCACCGCCGGACAGCAGCCCGGCGCCAGCGCCACCGATGAAGGCCGGGTCGGCACCACCGTCGACGCCCGCCGCCGATCCGGCGACGCCGCCACAATCAGCCGGGAGTGCCGGCGTCCAGCCGCCGGACCCTTCGGGCGGCAAGCCGTCGGCAGGCACCTCGCCACCCCCCGACAAGCCGGCCGACGAAAAGCCCAGCCGGCCGACGGTCTCACCGCCGGTCCTGATCGCGGCCAACGGCCTGCCGGCACCGCCGCCCGAGAAACCGTCCGTGCCGGCGCGCTGTCCGCCGCTTGATCCGACGGTCCTGACCGAGCTGGGGCCCCTTGGCCGGCTGCCGCGCGTCGATGCCAGCGGCTGCATGCCCTGGCTCGCATACGCGGCGCCCTTCAACTATCGCGAGACGCGGCCGCGCGTCGGTGTCGTCGTGCTCGGCCTGGGCAAGGACCCGCAGGTCACGCAGCGTGCCATCGACGGGCTGCCGCCGCGCATCACGCTGGCCTTTGCGTCCGATGCGCCGTGGCTCGATCGCTGGATCGAGCGCGCCCGTGCGCGCGGGCACGAAGTGTTGGTGATGCTGCCGGTGCAGACCACCGACAAGCCGCTCGATTCCACCTTGGCGCCGCTGCGGGCTGATATCGCGCCGGCGGAAAATCTACGACGCTTGCAAGCGGTGCTGGCGCGCGCCGGGACGGGCTACATCGGTGTCATCGTACCGACGACGACGCCGCTGAACACGGCCGAGCCGGCGCTGCGGCCGCTGCTCAAGGAGATTGGCGACCGCGGGCTGCTGGTGCTGGAGACGTTCCGCACCGGTCGGATGATCTATCAGCTCAGTAAGGAACTTGGCCTGCCCTACAGCGCCGACGCCGGCTGGATCGACCGCCAGAACGATGCCGGGGACATCGTGGCCAACCTGCAAGCGCTTGAGGAATTCACCATGAAGAACCGCTTCGCGCTCGCCGTCGGCATGGCGCAGCGCGAAACTGTCGAGCGGTTGATCGCATGGTCGAAGGACATCGAAGCGCGCGGCCTTGTCCTCGCTCCAGTTACCGGTCTCACCGAATGCCTTGATCTGTGCGCCGAGCGTGTACGCAAGGCGATGGGCGCGCGATGACGGCGATGCGCCCATGAAGCGCACCATCGATCTGCCGCCTGGCTACCGTCCGAATGTCGGGATCATGCTGATCGCATTCGATCGGCGGGTGTGGATCGGGCAACGGACGGACCGGGATCCCGACGCCGAACAAGCCGGCTGGCAGATGCCGCAAGGCGGCATCGATGACGGCGAGACGCCGACGGAAGCGGCGCTCCGCGAACTGGAGGAGGAGGTCGGCACCGACCAAGCCGACATCCTGCGCGAAAGCGGCCAGTGGCTCGCCTACGATCTGCCGCTGGCGCTCGCCAAGTCGCTCTGGAAGGGACGCTTTCGCGGGCAGGCTCAGAAATGGGTGGCCATGCGCTTCACCGGCCAGGACTCCGACATCGACATCGCCACACGGCATCCCGAGTTCCGCGCCTGGCGCTGGGCGCAGGCGAGCGAACTGCCGGCTCTGATCGTCCCCTTCAAGCGCGATGTCTATCGCGCCGTGCTGACGGAGTTCGCCGACCTGGTGGAGGCCTGAAGGCCGAGTGCTATGCCGCTTTGCGGGCTGCCTCCCGGCGCAAGTCGGCCGGCACCGTAAGCACATGCGCGCGCGGCGTTGCGCGCAGCAGCGACTGGCCGGTCATCTCCGCCGGCTGCTTCAGTCCCATCAGCGCCAGCAAGGTTGGCGCGACATCGGCCAACCGGCCGTCGGCCAGCGACACGACCTCACCCGGCGCATTGAACAGTACCGCCGGCACCTTGTTCAGGGTGTGCTGGGTGTGCGGCTGGTTGGTCTCGTAGTCGAAGAGCTGTTCGACGTTGCCGTGGTCGGCCGTGACCAACAGCGCACCGCCGACGTGCTTGAGGGCATCCATCAGCCGCTCGAGACAGGCATCGACGGTTTCGACCGCCTTCACGGCGGCGTCGAAAACACCGCTGTGGCCGACCTGGTCGGTATTGGCATAGTTGACCACGATGAGATCGAAGCGCTTGGCATCGATAGCCTCAACGAGCCGGTCGGTGACCTCCAGCGCGCTCATCTCCGGCTGCAGATCATAGGTGGCGACCTTGGGCGAAGGCACCAGGATACGATCCTCGCCGGGAAATACCCGCTCTTCGCCGCCATTGAGGAAGAACGTGACGTGCGCGTACTTCTCCGTTTCGGCGATGCGCAACTGCGTCAGGCCGGCATTGGCGACGGTCTCGCCCAGGCCATTGGCAATGGCGATCGACGGGAACAGCGTGTCGAGGAAACTGTTCAGCGCGGTCGAGTACTCCGTGAGCCCCAGCGCCGCGGCGAACGACACGACGCGGGGCCGCGCGAAACCGTCGAACAGCGGATCAAGCAGGACCGTCAGGACCTCGCGCGCGCGATCGGCGCGGAAATTGCCCATCAGCACGCCATCGCCATCCTTCATGCCCGCGTAGCCGGCGATCACAGTAGGCAGCACGAACTCGTCGGTCGTTTTTGCGGCGTAGGCCTGCGCCACAGCTTCGTCCGGCGTTGCGGCGTGCTCGCCCTGGGCGTCGGTAAGCGCGACGTACGCTTTGGTCACCCGGTCCCAGCGCTTGTCGCGGTCCATGGCATAGAAACGGCCTGAGACGGTAGCAATGGTGATCGGCAGGCCTTGCGTGAGCGCGGCCTGAAAGTCTGCAAGAAACTCACGCGCGCTCCGCGGCGGGGTGTCGCGGCCGTCGAGGAAGGCGTGTACGCGCACCGGCACGCCCGCGGCGGCGACGATGTTGGCGAGCGCCGCGATGTGGTTCTGATGGCTATGCACGCCACCCGGCGAGACCAGCCCCATCACGTGGCAGGCGCCACCGCTTGCCTTGAGCTTGGCGACGAAGGCGAGCAACGAGGGAGTCTTGGCCAGGCTGCTGTCGGCGATCGCCTGGTCGATGCGCGGCAGGTCCTGCATCACCACGCGGCCGGCGCCGAGATTCATGTGACCGACCTCGGAATTGCCCATCTGGCCCGCCGGCAGGCCGACATAGAGTTCCGAGGCGTCGATCAGGCTTTGCGGGCAGGTCGCCACCAGCCGATCGAAATTCGGCGTGCGCGCTGCCAGCACCGCGTTGTCGCGGGGATCGAGCCGATGACCCCAGCCGTCCATCACACACAGTACGACAGGGCGGGGAGCGTTCGGTTGCGCCATGAAACGACCTCAAGCAGGCGGTCCCACCGTCCCCGGCGGGCCTGAGCCTGTTGGATATAGTCGCTGCGGGCGCGTTGCTCCAGTGGCCGATTTGTCCTCTCCCGCTTGCGGGAGAGGTGACGGCTAAGCTGCCTCGAACTTGCCAAACTCCCAATCGCGGCCGGGCGCGGCGGCGAGCAGGGCCTGGGTATAGGTGTGCTTGGGTCGCAGGAAGACGTCGGCGACCGGTCCGTACTCGACCACCTTGCCTTTTTCCATCACCGCAACCTCGTCGCAGACCTGGGCAGCCACCCGCAGGTCATGGGTGATGAACAGCATGGCCAGGTTCATGCGCTCGCGGATCTCATCGAGCAGCTTCAGCACCTGTGCCTGCACCGACACGTCCAAGGCTGATACGGCCTCGTCGGCGATCAGCACCTCCGGTTCCATCGCCAGCGCGCGGGCGATGCAGATGCGTTGGCGCTGTCCACCGGAGAACTGGTGCGGGTAGCGGTCGAGCGCATCGGGATCGAGCCGCACCGTCTCCATCAGGTTTCGGGCACGCTTGGTCGCCTCAGCGCGTGAGGCGCCAAAATTCATCGGTCCCTCAACGATCGACTCGCCGACGGTGCGCCGCGGATTGAGCGAACGATAGGGATCCTGGAAGACGATCTGGATGCGCCGTCGGTGCCGGCGCAGCAGGCGTTGCGGCAGCAGCGCCACGTCATCCTCGCCCAGTCGCACCCTGCCGGCTGTGGGATCGATCAACCGCGCGATACAGCGAGCCACCGTTGACTTGCCGGAACCCGACTCGCCCACGATGCCGAGCGATTCGCCCTGGCGTACCACGATGTTGACGTCGTCGGCGGCGCGCACGGAATGGGTCTTCTGAAAGAGACCGCCGCCGCCGTAGACCTTTGTCAGGTTCTCGGTGCGCAACACCATGCGCGCGCCGTCATGTCGCGCCCGTTCGGCCGGCAGCATGCTGGGCACCGACGAAATCAGCATGCGCGAATAGGGATGGCGCGGGCGCGACAGGATGTCGTGAGTCGGGCCAGCCTCGACCATTTCGCCCAGCCGCAGCACGGCGACACGATGGGCGATATCGCAGACGACGCCGAAATCGTGCGTGATGAAGAGAACGCCCATACCTTCCTGGCGCTGGATCTCCTTGATCAGCTCGAGGATCTGCGCCTGGGTCGTGACGTCGAGTGCCGTCGTGGGCTCATCGGCGATCAGCAGCGCCGGCTCGAGCACCAGCGCCATCGCGATCATGACCCGCTGGCGCTGGCCGCCGGACAGCTGGTGCGGGTAGGAGTCGTAGATGCGCGGCGGGTCGGGCATGCTGACCTGCTCGAAGACGCCGATGATCTTGTCCTTACGCTTCTGCGGATCGAGCCGGGTGTGGGTGCGCAGCACCTCGTCAATCTGGTCGCCGCAGGTCATGACCGGATTCAGCGCCGTCATCGGCTCCTGGAAGATCATCGACATGCGCACGCAACGCAGCTCGCGCAGCCGGTCCTCGCTGGCGTTGGCGATGTTCTCGCCCTCGAGGAAAATTTCGCCGCCAACGACCGGTAGCGCCTTGGGCAGCAGACCCATCACGGCCTGGGCGATCACCGACTTGCCGGAGCCGGATTCGCCTACCAGGCAGACGATCTCGCCGGGACTGACGGTGAAGTTCACTTTCTCGGCGGCGAAAGGCCGATCACCGCCCTTGGGCAAGGCAATGGAGAGATTGCGAACGTCGAGGACGGGACGATTCGTGTTCGTGGAGGCCATGATCAGACGCGCTTGCTCATTTTCGGGTCGAGCGTGTCGCGCAGGCCGTCGCCCAGCATGTTCACCGCCAGCACCGTGATGGTCAGGAAAATCGCCGGGAAGAAGATGTTGTGCGGATACACGCGGAAGAACTGCCGGCCCTCGGCCATGATGTTGCCCCAGGTCGGCGTGTCGGTCGGGATGCCGATGCCGAGGAAGCTCAGCGCTGCTTCAGCCAGCACCGCCGAGGCGCAGATGAACGTACCCTGCACGATCACCGGTGCCACCGTGTTGGGCATCACGTGCCGCCACAGGATCTTGTGCAGCGGTGTGCCGACCGAGATCGCCGCCTCGACATAGGGCTCTTCGCGGATGGTCAGCACGACCGAGCGTACGAGCCGCACAACGCGGGGAATCTCGGGTACGACGATGGCGAAGATCACGGTTGCGAGCCCGGCCCTGAACAGGGACACCAGACCGATCGCGAGCAATATGCCCGGTATGGCCATCAATCCGTCCATGATGCGCATGACGATGCCGTCAAGCCACCTGATGTAACCGGACAACAAGCCGATCAGCACGCCGATGGCGATGCTCAGCGCCGCCACGGAAAAGCCGACGATCAGCGATACCCGCGCTCCATAGAGGACCCGGCTGTAGATATCGCGGCCGAGGCTGTCCGTGCCCATCAGCACGGTGCGCTGCACGGTAGAGCCGTCATCCTGGCGAACGGTGATCTCGACTCCCGGTCTCTTGTTGCGCGTCGTCGGATCGATCTGCGCCGGCGGGATGGTACCGAGCAGCGGCGCGCAGATGCCGATCAGCATCATCACCAACACGATGCAGCCGCCGATCAACACGCTCGGGTGTCGCAGCAATCGGATCCAGATGCTAGGACGGGCGACGGCAGCGGCCCGTGCGGCCGCTGCGTCGACTTCGTTTTCGAGAACGATGCTCAATAGCGGATCCTCGGATCGAGCAGGCTGTAGGCGAGGTCAATGACCAGGTTGATCAGCACGTAGACGAAGCTGAACAACATGATCACGATCTGGATCACCGGGAAGTCTCGCGCCAGCACCGCGTCCACTGTCAGCCGGCCGATGCCGGGAATGTTGTAGACGCTCTCGGTGATGATGGCACCGCCGATCAGGGCGGCGATGCCGATGCCGATCACGGTGATGATGGGCACCGCCGCGTTGCGCAACGCGTGGCGCAACAGCACGACTCGGTTGGGCAATCCCTTGGCGCGCGCCGTGCGGATATAGTCTTCCCCCAGCGTCTCGATGACGCTGGCTCGGGTGATGCGCGAGACCAGCGCGATAAAGACCGTCGACAACGTGATGCTGGGCAGGATCATCCTGACGATGAATTCGTCCAAACCCTCCGAGAGCCGCTTGTATCCTTGCACCGGCAGCAAACCCAGCAGGATCGCGAAGACGTAAATCAGCAGGTAGCCGATGACGAACGTTGGCACCGAGAAGCCCATCACCGAGAAGCCCATGACGCTTCGGTCGACCCAGCCGCCCTGGCGCGCGGCCGCCCATACGCCCAGCGGCACGGCGATCGACACCGCCAGGACGATGGTGCACAGCGACAGCATCAAGGTCGGCTCGATGCGCTGACTGATCAGCTCGGCCACCGTCTTCTTGAAGAAGAACGATTCGCCGAAATCGCCCGACAGCACCTTGCCGGACCAGATCATGAACTGGTTCAGCAGCGGTTCGTCGAGGCCGAGCTTGGCACGAATCGCGTCGACCTGGTCTGCCGTGGCGTTGTCACCGGCGATGATGGCGGCCGGATCTCCCGGTGTCAGGCGCAGCAGCATGAAGACAAAAACGGCCACGAACAGCAACACCGGGATCGTGGCGACCAGGCGCCGGGCTATGAAGGCGAGCATCAAACCATCCTGACAGTCGTCGCGGGGCCGGCCTAGTTGCCGGCTTTCTCGATGTTCCAGAACACCGGTACCGGTGCTTTCAGCCACCCCTTGACGTTGCTGCGGTGGGCGCCGGGACCATACCACTGGCCAATCCAGCCGTATTGCGCCGTTTCCAGTGTGCGCAGCTGCACCTTTTCAGCCAGCGCCTTCTGCTTGGCCGGGTCGGTTTCCTTGGCGAAGGCGTCGCGCAGCTTTTCCATCTCCGGATCGGTCGGCCACCCGAACCACGATTTGTCACCGACAGCAACCAGGTAGGAGGTCGAAATCGGATTGAGCACATCGGCTGACACGGAGTAGGTGTGCAGAATGTTCCAGCCGCCCTTGTCGGCCGGATCCTTCTTGGTGCGGCGCGATACCAATGTCTGCCAGTCCATCGACTGCATGTCGACCTTAAAGCCGCCGCGTTCCAGCAACGATTTGGTCACCGGCGCGGTGTTGGTGAGGATGGGCAGGGTGGTCGACTGCATCACAACGACGGGCGTGCCGTCATAGCCAGCTTCCTTGAGCAGCTCCTTGGACTTCTCGAAGTTCGACTTCAACAGGATGTCACCGCCTTTGTCGGTGGCGAACGGCGTGCCGCAGATGAACACGGCGGCGCAGACCTTGTAGTAGGCGGCATCGCCAACGGTCGCCTTGAGGTAGTCCTCCTGGTTGATGGCATAGAGTGCGGCGAGGCGGATCTTCGGATTGTCGAACGGCTTCACGACATGGTTGAAGCGGATGATGAACTGGTGGCCCAGCGGGTTCCAGTCGCTGAGGACGATGTTCTTGTCGGCCTTGAGCATGGGCAGCAGGTCGTGTGGTGGCGCTTCGACGATGTCGATTTCGCCGGCAATCAGGGCGTTGGCCTGGACCTGCGTGTCAGGCATCTCGACCAGTTCGACCCGGTCGAGCTTGACGACCTTGCCGCCGGCCAGGCCGGATGCCGGCTCGGCACGCGGCTTGTATTTCGGGTTCTTGACGTAGACGTGTTTCTCGCCGGGCTTCGATTCGTCGGTCTTATAGATGAACGGCCCGGAGCCGATCTGGCTCTTGATCTGTTCCATCGGGCTCGTTTCGGCGACGCGCTTGGGCATCATGAACGGCACGTTCGATGACGGCTTGCCCAGCGAATCGAGAACCAGGCCGTAGGGTTCCTTCAGCACGATCTCGAACGTCTTGGCGTCGACGGTCTTCAACTCCTTCACGAAATCCCACAGCTTCAAGCCCATGGCGTCACGGGCGGCCCAACGCTTGAGCGAGGCCACGCAGTCCTCGCTGGTTACCGGCTGGCCATCGTGCCATTCCAGCCCGTCACGCAACGTGAACGACCACGTCAGCTTGTCCTGGCTGACCGACCACTTGTCGACCATCTGCGGCTTGATCTCGTAGTTCCCGTCGGCCGCGAACAGCGTATCGTAGATCAGGTAGCCGTGATTGCGGGTGACGTAAGCCGTCGTCCAGATCGGATCGAGGATCGTCAGATTGCCATGCTGCACGACGCGCAAGGTCTGCGCCAGCGCGCCGCCGGACATGAAAGCCGCCAAAACGCCGGCCGCAGCGACCCGCTTCAGGCTCGTCGTAACGATTGCCATAGTTCCTCCCGAACACCTTTTTGGCCGACGCGGTCTGCGGTAACGAGTCCGACAGTTGTAGCAAACGCTGTGCCGCGTCAGTTCCATAACAACAGTGCGGCGGAGACTACTCCGCCGCACGCGCCTTGTCTTACTTCTTGGTGACGTTCCAGAAAACGGGAACGGGCCCTGTCAGGTTGCCCTCGACGTTCTTGCGTCGCGCCAGGGGCTGATACCATTGACCGAGGTACGCGTGCGTCGGGTATTCGACCCACCGCCGCTGCACTGCCTCCGCGATCGCCTTTTGCTTGGTGACATCACTTTCCCGGGAGAACTGGTCGCGCAGCTTTTCGATCTGCTCGTCGCACGGCCAGCCGAACATTGCCTTGTCGCAGGACGCGTTGACAAAACCGGCCATCACCGGATTGAGGATGTCGGCGGCCACCCACGACGTGAGGAACGCGTTCCAGCCGCCCGCGTTCGGCGGATCCTTCTTGGTGCGCCGCGCGACCAGCGTCTGCCAGTCCATGGATTGCATGTCGACCTTGAAGCCGGCCTTCTCGAGCTGGGCCTTGGCCACCGGCGCCAGGTTGGTCAGCACCTGCAGGTCGGTCGACTGCATCAGGACGACCGGTGTGCCGTCGTATCCGGCCTCCTTGAGAAGCTGCTGGGCCTTGGCGGAATCACCATTGAGCACGCCTTCCGTGCCGGCGGTGCTCTCCATCGGCGTCCCGCAAATGAACATCGCTTTGCAGGTCTTGTACCACTGCTTGTCGCCGATGACGGCCTGCAGGAACGGCTCCTGATTCAACGCCACGAGCGCGGCCGTGCGAATCTTGGGATTGTCGAACGGCTTGTGCAGCACATTGAAGCGCAGCGTGAACTGGTTGCCGGTCGGGTTGTAGTTGAGCAGGTTGATATCCTTCTCTGCCGCCAACACCGGCAGCAAGTCATGACCTGGCGATTCGATCATGTCGATTTCGCCGCTGATGAGCGCGTTCACCTGGGTCTGCACATCGGCGATCCAGACCCACTCGACCCGGTCCAGCTTAACCACCTTACCGCCGGCCAATCCGGACGGTGGTTCGTTGCGCGGCTTGTATTTCGGGTTCTTGACGTAGACCACCTTCTCGCCGGGCTTCCATTCGTCGGCCTTGAAGATGAAAGGACCGGAGCCGATCACGTCGGTCGGCTTGATCTGCACGTTGGGATCGGTTTCGGCGACGCGCTTGGGCATCATGAACGGCACGTTCGATGACGGCTTGCCCAGCGACTGCAGGACCAGACCATAGGGCTCCTTGAGCACGAGCTGGAAAGTCTTGGCGTCGACCACCTTCAGTTCCTTGGACGCGCCCATGAGCTTCTGGCCCATGGAGTCCTTGGCGCCCCAGCGCTTGATCGAAGCGACACAATCCTCGGCCGTCACCGGCGCGCCGTCATGCCATTCCAGGCCGTCGCGCAACGTGAACGTATAGGTCAGCTTGTCTGCCGATACGTCCCACTTGTCGACCATCTGCGGCTTGACGTCGAACTTCTCGTCCATCGCAAACAGCGTATCCCAGACGAGATACCCGTGATTGCGCACGATGTAGGCTGTAGTCCAGATCGGATCGAGGATCTTCAGATCCGAATGCATCACTGCGCGCAGAGTCTGCGCCGATGCCGGTGCCGTCACCGACAGGGCACCGATCACCGCGACCGCGCCAATCACACGTTTCCACGCAAAGTCCATGAATACCCCCCTATTGAATTCGCGTATACGATTTACCGCCACCCTAGCACCCCAACAGACGCTGACAAGACCGAAGCGAAGCATTCTGCCCGATAATGCGGCAGATGCCGGCTTGCGGTTTCGTTTCAGCCTTGAAACAAGCAGGTTGCCGTCCAGACGATCACGTAAAGTTGCCTTGGCCGACGGCATTCCTTGCACGGTCCGTACCAGCGAAAGGCATCCGGTCGTCGTCAGCGTCCGATGAACACCGGTTTACGTTTTTCGACGAAGGCGCGCACCGCTTCCTTGTGATCTTCGGTGCGTGAGCATTGCACCAGTCGCTCGGCGTCACGGTCGAGTGCGCTCGCGTAGTCGACGTGCAGGGCATCGTCGAGGTTGTCTTTCATGCTGCGCAGCGCGACGCGCGGTCCAGCGGCCAGCATCTTGGCGAAGGCGAACGCCTCGGCCTGCAGCGTGTCGTCCGGCACGACGCGATTGACGAGACCGATGCGCTCGCAACGTTCGGCATCGACGCGTTCGGCGGTAAACATCAGTTCACGCGCGCGGACCGAGCCCACGGCGCGCGTTAACAGCCAGGCAATGCCATAGTCGCCCGACAGGCCGACGCGTGCATAGCCGGTGCTGACGAAGGCCGACGCCGCCGCGATGCGGATGTCGCAGGCCAGCGCGATGGCGAGCCCGGCGCCGGCAGCGGCTCCCGGCAACGCCGCGATTGTCGGTTTGCGCACGCCGACCAGCGCACCGGTGAGATTCGCCTGGCGCCATTTCAGATCGGCGACCCGCTCGTCCACACTCATGTCCTTTTTGCTGCTGCGATCGCCCATGCCCTTGATATCGCCACCGCTGCAAAAGGCGGTGCCGGCGCCGGTGATCAGCAGGGCACCAACGTCGGGATCCGCACCGCGCTCCTTGATCTGTGTCCGCAGCGCCGGCGTCAACCGGTCGGACATGGCGTTGCGGGCTTCCGGCCGGTTGAGCGTGATCAGCGCCACGCCATCGCGCACGGAACACAGCAGTTCGTTGGTGCCGGTATCGATGTCCATGGTTGTCTCTCCGATGATCGGGCGTCCTGAGAGCGCGGGCCTCCGGCCCGCTCATGATGCGGGCGGGACGCCCGCGCTCCCAGGAGTATTCACTGCGCGGCGGTGGCCTTCTTGGACGGATCTTCCAACGGAATGTTGATGTCGCCGCGGCCGAAATCAGCGACCTTGCCGTCCTGCGAGATATCGGTCTGCTGCGTGGTAGCAACGACCTGCCGTCCGAGCGCCACGTAGGTCGGCACTTCGGCGTCGGCAAGTTCCCGCATCTTCTGTTTGCGCGCCATCGCCTGCTCGAGATAGGGCGCCAGCGCCTTGAGCTTGCGAGCTTCGCGTTCGGCAGCGCGTTCCTTGAATTCGGGCAGGATGTCGCGGCCGAACAGCTCCAGCGACTCGCAGATATGGTCGTGGCGGTTGTTGCCACCCTGCTGGACGAAACAGACCTGATCGACGCCGGCATCGGCGAAGCCGCGCAGATGCTGGCGCACCTCGTCGGGCGTGCCGATACCGCGGGCCTGGTTGGTCGGCATCATGCCGCGCGCCGCCTGGTACTTCTGCCAGATGTCGGTGCGGCCCGGCTTGTGTTCGCCGAAGATGTAGAAGTGGCCCAGCGCGAAGCCGAAGAACATGAAGCCATCAAGCCCGCGCTTCAGCGCCTCGTCCTTGTCGGGATGCACCGAGAAGCCGCTGACCATGCAGATGTTGGGGTTGATGCTGTGGCCGATGGGTACGCATTCGGTCTTGAGGATACGATAGTAGTCATCGACCCACTGCTTGGCCTCGGCCGGATCGACGAAGGCGAAGGTGAGCGCGCCAATGCCGCAGCGCGCCGCCAGATGGATCGTCTCGCGCTTGGAGCAGGCGACCCAGATCGGCGGATGTGGCCGTTGCACCGGCTTGGGCACGACGTTGCGGCAGGGCATCGAGAAGTACTTGCCCTCGAAGCCGGGATACGGGTTCATCACCATCATGTTGGCGGTCTGCTCGACCGCCTCGGCCCACATCGCGCGCTTGTCCTCGACGGGCACGCGGAAGCCGCCCAACTCCATCAGCGACGAGGATTCACCGGTGCCCCAGTCGACGCGGCCGTTGGAGACGATATCCAAGGTGGCGACGCGCTCGGCGACACGTGCCGGGTGATTGTAGTTGGGTGGCGACAGGCAGATGCCGTGGCCCAGGCGAATATTCTTCGTGCGCTGCGAGCAGGCGGCGAGGAACACCTCCGGGGCGGAGGAGTGGGAATATTCCTCGAGGAAATGATGCTCGACCTCCCAGGCGTAGTCGATGCCGAGTCGGTCGGCCAGCTCGACCTGCTCCAGCGCTTCATGGAACAACCGCTGTTCGGCACCCTCGGTCCACGGCTTGGGCAGCTGGTGCTCGTAGAAGATGCCGAACTTCATCGCCGCGTTCCTTCCCTCGAGGGTCCGTTGGCGGCGAGCCTATCAGTGGATGACGCTTGCGTCACCGTAGCTGACCGAAGGCAGCGTCACGCCGCGAAACCGGTGCGATAGGTACGCGGCGAAACGCCAAGGTGACGCTGAAAGGCGCGGCGCAGGCGGTCGGCATCGCCGAAGCCGGATTCGTGCGCCACGGTGCCGACGCGGGTCTGAGCGGTCTCGAGCTGGCGGCGCGCCGCTTCGAGCCGCAGGCGCGCCACGGCCTTGGCCGGCGTGATGCCGGTCTTGGCGCGATAGACGCGGGCGAAGTGGCGGGCGCTCATGCCGGCGCGTGCCGCCAAGGCCTCGACCGACAGGTCGGCGTGCAGGTTGGTGGCAATCCACTGGTGCAGCGCGTCGAACGTGCCATCGTCGGCGCTCTGCATGCGCAACGTCTCGCTGTATTGCGACTGGCCGCCGGGACGACGGGCATAGACCACCAGGTGTCGCGCGACGCGCATCGCCAGTGCGCGGCCGAGATCTTCCTCCACCAGCGCCAGCGCCAGATCGATGCCGGCCGTCACGCCGGCGGCAGTGAAGACCTTGCCCTCGCGCACGAAGATGGCGTCGGCGTCGAGACGCACCTGGGGAAAGCGGCGGGCCAGCCGGTCACACTCGCGCCAGTGCGTCGTCACCGACCGGCCGTCCAGCAGGCCGGTGGCCGCGACCAGGAACGCGCCGGTGCAGACGGAGCCGGCGCGCCGCGCTGCCGTTGCGTGTCGCTGCACCCACGCGATCATCCGTTGATCCCGGGCCGCGTCGTGCACGCCGGGTCCGCCGGGCACGATCAGCGTATCGAACCGTAGCTGCGCTGCTTGCTTGAAAGACAGCGTATCCAGCCGTACCCCGGACGAACTCGCCACCAGACCGCCGCTGCGCGACACGATGATTGGGCGGTACGTGGCTGCGCCGTTCAGCTCCGATGCCGACGCAAAGGTCTGCAGCGGGCCGGTGATGTCCAGCAGCTGGAAGCGATCGAACGCCAGGAAGGCGATGGTGAGCGGCTGTGTCCGGGTCACGGGGCAACCTCTTGGCAGGAATCATCTGAACTATGTCATTTCCGCCATCGTCTGTCAGGCCTATCCTGCATCTGCTTCCGCCACGCCAGGAGAGTGATCATGGCTGCCACGCCGTTTCGCGTCGGGTTCCTGTTGTTTCCCGACATCACGCAGCTCGACATGACCGGACCGTACGAGGTGCTGACCAAGCTGCCGGGTGCCGAGGTGCACCTGATCTGGAAGACGCTGGAGGCTGTGCGTGCCGGCGGCGGCATGCAGATCCTGCCGACGACGACCTATGCCGCGTGTCCGCAGCTTGACCTGGTTTGCGTTCCCGGCGGCTTCGGCATGAACGCGTTACTGGAAGACGAGGAAACGCTGTCGTTCCTGCGCCGCCAGGCGGCCGGGGCGCAGTATGTGACCTCCGTCTGCACCGGCTCGCTGGTGCTGGGCGCTGCCGGATTGCTCAAGGGCAAGCGCGCTGCCACGCACTGGATGTCGATGGACATGCTGAAGGCATTCGGTGCCATTCCGGTGCATGAGCGCGTCGTGGTCGACGGCAACACCGTGACCGGCGGCGGCGTCACGGCAGGCATCGACTTTGGATTGACTATCGCAGCGCAGGTGGCCGGCCCCGAGGTTGCCAAGGCGATCCAGCTCGGCATCGAGTACGATCCGCATCCGCCGTTCAATGCCGGCTCACCGCGTACCGCGGATGCGGCCTTGACCGAACAGGTGACGCAGGCCGCCGCTGCCCGTCAGACCGAGCGGGCCGCCGCCGTCAAGCGCGCCGCCGCCCGATTGAGCTGACAACAATCGCTGGCGAGCGAACCGCCATTGCAGACGGCAGATCGGTTCAGGTGTGCGGCCTGCTCGCGTGTCAGGTCGCAGTCGCCCACTGTGAGGATTGCAGCCGCGCAATATAGGCGAAGTACGCATAACTGGATGCGTTCGTCTTGGCTTGGGCATTGGTCAACGCAAACACCTTTGCCCCGTATGCGGGATTGCTCGGATCCCCGCCGATATCGAAGTGGCCGATGCTGCCCGCGAAGTGGATGCTTTCGTGCATAATGATATCGGTCAAGTCGACGTCCTTCTTTGTGTCGCATTGAGCGAGCACGAAAGTCAGTCCGCTCTTGTCTTTCTTCGCCCAGCCGCCAACGACAGCATAGGCAATGTCGTTTGGTCGGATAGGCGGCCCCACATTCAGGTACCCGTTCCCCTTAATCACTTCGGCAAAGAACGCCTCGACGTTGGCAAAGACGCCCTTGATTGTCACAAGATCGGCGGCCTTCAACGCTTTTCCTGTGCGCTCATTGATCTTGAAGCACCGGTCGACCAGCGCCAGCGCGTCGTCGGTCAGCTTGTTCCCGGGGGTTTCCACGGCGATCGTCGCCCAGTTCAATACCCGGTTCGCACTGGCCCGCCACTTGTCAGCTTCAGCCACGAGTTTGCGCGCTCTGCTCAGTAATTCTGCCTCGCCCATCGGGATCTCCCGTCACTCGCTTCAGAGAGGATCGGTACGCAGAACGAGGCGCACGATAGCATGTTGTTGCAATTATCTCATGAAAAAAGTGATTGATCGCCCAACAAAAGAGGCGATACGAACCAATGCGCAGTGTGCGCACCTTATCGCTGGCGCACGAAGCGCCAGACGACGGCGGGCGGCAGGTTGCTCCAGATGCGCCGTCCCCGGCTGGGCTCGAGGCCCAGCCGGCGCAGCAGTTCGGGCGGTATGGGTGACGTCGGTCCGTAGGTGAACTGCACCAGCGTTCCGCCGGGTGGCAGGACGGATGCGACTCCGGTGGCGATCGCCTCGACGAGCGGGGCGGGCATGGCCAACAGCGGCAGGCCGGAAACGACGGCGCCAACGGGCGTGACGTCGTTGGCGGCCAGCAGCTCGGGCAGACGCGCGGCATCGCCCTTCAGCAGCCGCAGCGATGGAAAGGTGTGCTGAAGGTGCGTGTGCAGTTCGCCGTCGAGCTCGACCGGCACCAGCATCCGGTCGGGCAGGCCGGCTGCCAGCAGGGCGCGCGTGATACTGCCTGTGCCGGCGCCGAGCTCGACCACGATGCGGTCGGGGGGCAGATCCGCCAACGCGGCTCGGGCCATGGCGCGCCCCAGGGTCTGGCTGCTGGGCGTGATGCTGCCGATGCCCAACGGGCGCCGCAGCCAGCGCTTCAGGAATACGGCCCGATCGCGCGCGGTGGTCGTGGGCGGACTGCGGCCGTCCTTCATCCTCATGCGGCGTGCCAGCGCTTCAGTCGCCGGCGGCCAGCGGCACTGTCGCATCGGCAGGCACCGGCGCCGCCGGCGCCGGGATGACCAGCGCGCGGGACTGGCGCATCTGCTCGACAGCATTGACCAGCGACACATACACGGCCGCGACATAAGGCAGCGACTGCACGACCAGCAGTACGGCCCACAACCGGGCCTCGGGATCGAGGATGCCTTTGCTCAGCCACACGCCGGTCGCGGCCAGCCACAACGCACACGCGATCAGAGCCTCGTCGCGTGCCATCGCCAGCGCGCGGCCCAGGGTGGCGCGCGTATCCATCTTGGGCGTGCGGATGAAGGGCAGCTTGCTGGTCAGCAGCCCATAGATCACGGCCCGGCCGACAGTGTAGGTCAGCGACAGGCCGGCGAAGGCCGCCCCGATACTCTGGCGCAGGCTGCACTGCACCCGAGCGCCATAAAGCGCAAAGGAATAGATCAGCTTGAAGACGAACAGGGCCAACGTCGGCACGACGAAGGCCTCCGGCGGCAGCGGCAGTGTGCTCCAGTTGCGCGAAGCCATCATCGGCGACAGCGCGCCGCCGAGCAGTCCGTCGGCACCGACCAGCGACGCCACCCAGGTCAGGGCGGCGCCGACCGGCGCCAATGGCGGCACGACCGGCACCAGCGCGCCGAAGGCCCAGACCAGCCCGGCCAAGGTGAAGACCACGTTGAGCGCGTCGGCGAACCACGGCAGCCAGCCGGTGGCGAAGTGGTATTTCTGCCAGAAGGTGAGCTTGGTGCGGTTGCTGATCAGGTTGCGCCAGTGGCCCTTCAGGATCTGCATGGCGCCATAGGCCCAGCGGAAGCGCTGCTTCTTGTAGCCGGAGAAATTGTCGGGCGTCAGGCCTTGGCCGAAGCGCTCGCGGCTGTAGGCGGCCGAGTAGCCGCGCTCCATGGCGCGCAGCCCGAATTCGGTGTCTTCGGTGATGCACCAGGTCGCCCAGCCGTCGAGCTCCTCCATCAGGCTGCGACGGACCAAGGTCATGGTGCCGTGCTGGATCAGCGCGTCATACTCGTTGCGCAGGCACATGCCGATATCGAAGAAGCCGGCATATTCCCACTGCAGCATCTCCTTGAAGCGGTCGTCATGCCAGTCGCGGTGATCCTGCGGCGCCTGCACATAGCCGATCTTGGGGTCGTCGAACTGCGGCACCAGCGCCTTCAGCCAGTCCTTGCGTACGACATAGTCGCTGTCGATCACGCCGATGATCTCGGCGTCCGGCGCGGTTTCCTTCAGCACATGGTTGAGCGCACCGGCCTTGAAGCCCTTCATCACGTCGAAATGGAAGAAGCGAAAATTCGGCCCCAGCTGGTGGCAGTGCTCCTCGACTGGACGCCACACCGCGGGATCACGCGTGTTGTTGTCGATGACGATCACTTCCAGATTCGGGTAGTCGAGCGCCGCCAGCGAATCGAGAGTCTCCTTTACCATCGCCGGCGGTTCGTTGCAGATCGCCAGATGCAGCGACACCTTGGGCCAGCGCCGGATCGCCGGCAGCGCCGCCAGGACGTCGCGTGCCGGTGGAATGGCGCGCACCCAGCGCCGGCGCCAGATGGCCTCGGCGAGCTCCAGCGCCTGCGCCAGCACCATCGCCAGGCTAGCCAGCAGGAAACCCATCAGCAGTAGCCAGCCGAGCACCTGATACCACATCATGTAGGTGCCAGCGGCGACGTAGCCTGAATAGACCATGCCGGCGCCGGCCAGGGCTGTGACGGCACCGAAGGCAAGCTGACCGGCGAAGCGCACGTTGCGCATCGTCCATAGGAACAGGCCGAACACCGGCAGGGCGAGCGCCAGTGTCCACAGCGCCAGTTTCCACCAGCTCTTGAACACCGTGACGGGACCCGTCCAATCGAACTTCTGCTGCCGGTCGGCATCCCACAGGCCCCAGTAGCCGCCTGCCAGGCCTTCGAGATCGCGCGATTTCCACGGCTGGTCGAAGGCTTCGATCACAAAATGGTCGATCTTCTGCTCACGCAGCCAGGCAACCGCCTGGCGGACCTGGCGCGCCTGTTCGCCGGGTGACGCGGTGTTGATTCCGCTACCGCCCTTGTCGTGGCCGATGCGGGAGGCACCGTGGGACGGCCAGCCGACCTCGGTCACGACGATGTTCTTGTTGGGGAAGTTCTTGCGCAGTTCGCCGATCTTGTCCTTCAGGTAGGCCATGGGGCCGTCCTTGCCGGCGCCCTCGTCCCAGTAAGGCAGGATATGGACGGCGATGTAGTCGACCTCGCGCACCAACTCGGGATGATCGAGCCAGACGTGCCAGGGCTCGGCGGTCGACACCGGCACCTTCACGTTCTTTTTGACCTGCCGGATGTACTCGATCAGTCGGCGCGTCGAGACCTCGCCGCGCAGCAGCGTCTCGTTGCCGACCACGACGCGTTCGACGTTGGCATTGTCGTTGGTGAGCCGGATCAGCCCGGCGATCTCGCGCTCGGTTTGCTGCCTGTAGAGATCGAGCCGCCCGATCTGGTCGTTGGTGACGCCGATGTGGTCATAGATCCAGGCGCCGGCCACCACTTTCAGTCCGTATTGATCGGCGATCTTGGGGACGTCCTCGACGCCGTCGATGGCCGAATAGGTGCGCACGTAGCGCACGCGGCCGGCCAGCGTGCGCATGTCGCGCTCGATCTGTTCGCGTCGCGGCCCGTGCTGCAGCACGGCAGCCTTGGCGCCGGCATCGTCGGTGAGCGCTGCGCGCTCCTTGGCGATACCGAACGCCATCGCGTCCTGATCCTTGGCGTAAGGCGCGTAGGTCACGCCGTACAGCTGGCCGTCCATGGGTGGCGGCTCGATGGTGCGGCTGAACAGGTTCCAGCCCAGGAATGTCGCGGCGATGACGCTCAGCAGCGCCACGATCGTGCTGGTTCGAAACACGGAATGTTGGTCGTCGGCACGCATGGACAAAAGGTGGCGTTCCCCCCGGTGGGACCGTCGCAAGTCGCGTGCCGTTCGGCGGCGTTCCGGACGCCTCAGTCAATAGCACCGCTTGAGGGAAAGCGATGCAACCCGTCGACGCCGATACGGCGAAGTCGCGTCTATAGCGTTCTCGCGCGCGCTCCGGCAAGGGTTTGACTTTGCAAGCGACAAAAAATCCTTGAATGCGGCGGGGTTGCGGCGGTGCCGTGTCGTGGGCGCCACGAGTGCGGCGCTGCCCGACACGGATGGACGAATGATGCCGCGATGCCGACCAGCGGCCTATATCGTTGCCGGCGTTGCGGCCGGCGGCGCGATGGCGGCCAGGGCCTCCATGACGCCGCGCAGCGACAGCGGCTTCCAGATGATGGAGCGCGCCCCGGCGCTCAGTGCCTCGTTGACGTCGGACGCCGTTGCCTGTCCGGTCATCAGCAACACGGCGGGTGGTGTCGCTAGGCGACTGCAGGCGGAGACGACCTCGACGCCGCTGCGGGGCGGCATGCGCATGTCGGTCACCACCACGTCGAAGCCGCTTTCGAGCGCTGCACAGGCCTGATCGACGCCACCGGCGCCGATCACCTGATGCCCGCGGCGCGCCAGGAAACTGCACAGCTCATCGACGATATCCGCTTCATCGTCCACCACAAGGATCTTCATGATCCTGACGTCCTCCCAGCAGCCTGGCCGGTGCCCTGCACCTAGAGTGATATTGCAATAATTTCACTCTACCTGTTGATTTGTAATAAATTCATCGTTGTGCGACGAGTCCGGAACGCCCCATTTTGGGCGCTGACAGCGTGGTTGTCACCCCTGTGGTGGCTCGACGACGAAGACCCCGTCTTCGAGACATTCGTTCAGCAGCCGCAAGGTCTCGATCGAAAGGTCGTCAAGCAGCTGGCGGTAGGGCGGCGACTGCAGAGCGCCAGGCTGCAGGATGTACTCGCGGGCGCCGCGACGGACGAGCAGGCCCATCTCGACCAGCTGTTTCATCTTTCGCCGGACTGTTTCGCGCGGCAGTCCCGTCGCCTCGGCCAGCGACAGCGCATTGCAGCCGCGCTGGCGGTCGCCGACGATGGTCTTCATGTTGGCGAACTGCTGTCGCTGGGTCTCGTCGCGCAGGAGCGCCTCGGTTGAGACGATGCCTGCCGCACCAGCGATGATCGCCAGATCGATGTCGCCGCCAGTCATGTCCCGCTGCAGACGGCACACGCGCTGGAAGTAACGCCCGAACGCCATGGCGAACAACCGCGATATCGTTTCGTGGTCTTTGCGGACAAGGCGCGGGCGCTTGTTCTTGGCGGAAGCCGGCATGATGGATCCGTTGTCCCTGTGACCCCTGCGGCAGCATGCGGGTGCTTTCGATGATCCGACTATCGCAGCGCGCCCGCCCCGGGTTCAAGTGGCGGCCCTTTCGCCGCCGTGCCCGGGCGCGCGCGCAGTGCGGCACGCGTCAGCACGACGATCGGCACGACGCCGACCGCAACGATGGTCAGCGCCGCCGTCGAGGCCTCGGCCAGCCGCTCGTCGCGGGCGAGATTGTAGGCCTGAACCGCCAGGGTATCGAAGTTGAACGGCCGCAGCATCAGGGTTGCGGGCAGCTCCTTCATCGTATCGACGAACACGATCAGCGCCGCGCTTGCCAAGCCACCCTGCAGCAGCGGCCGGTGGATGCGGTTCAGCGTCTCGAGCGGGCCGGCGCCCAGTGTGCGCGAGGCACCGTCGATGCCCGGCGTGATGCGCGCCAGGCTGGCCTCGATGCTCTGCATGCCGGCGGCGAGGAAGCGCACGACGCAGGCATAGACGATGCCGGCGATCGAGCCGGTCAGCAGCAGGCCGGTGGAGATGCCGAACACGCGGCGCATCCAGCCGTCCACCGCGTTGTCGAACAGGGCGAGCGGCGCCAGGATGCCGACGGCGATCACGGCGCCGGGGATCGCGTAGCCCATGCCCGCCAGGCGCGCCGCCCAGCGCACGGTCGTGCTGCGCGCGCCGCGTGCGGCATAGGCGATGATCGTCGCCAGCGCCACCGCGAAGACGGCAACCAGCGCCGCCACGGTAATGCTGTTGATGGTCAGGCGCAGGTAGCGCTCGCCCCACTGCGCATCGCCCGACAGCAGCGCGAAGCGCGCCAGGATCACGACCGGCAGCGCGAAGCCGAACAGCAGCGGCACGGTGCAGACCAGCGTGGCCGCCGCCGCGCGCAGCCCGGACAGATGAAACGAGGGGAGGGCGCGGTAGCGCTGCGTTGCGGGGTGGAAACGGCGCGACGCGCGTGAGGCGCGTTCCATCAGCAACAGCGCCAAGGCAAACAGCAGCAGCGCGGCGGCGAGCTGGGACGCCGCCACCTTGTCGCCGAACGAGAACCAGGCGCGGTAGATGCCGGTGGTGAAGGTCGGCACGTCGAGATAGGCCACGGCGCCGAAGTCGGCCAACGTCTCCATCAACGCCAGCGCCACGCCGGCGGCGATGGCTGGCCGCGCCAACGGCAAGGCGATGCGGAAGAAGCTCTCGGTCGCGCCGGCACCCAAGGTGCGGCTGGCGTCGATCGCACACACCGATTGCTCGATGAAAGCGGCGCGTGCCAGCAGATAGACATAGGGGTAGAGCGCCAGGCTGAACAGCACGATGGCGCCGCCGGGCGAGCGGATGTCGGGGAACCAGTAGTTTGCGGCACCCCAGCCGAACAGCGCGCGCAGCGCCGTCTGCACCGGTCCGGCGAACTGCAGGAAGTCGGCGTAGACATAGGCCAGCACGTAGGCCGGCACCGCCAGCGGCAAGGTCAGCGCCCACTCGAAGAAGCGCCGTCCCGGAAAGCGGCACATCACAATCAGCCATGCCGTCACGACGCCGCCAAAGGCCGTGCCGGCACCGACACCCAGCAGCAGCCACAGCGTGTTCAGCAGGTAATCGGGCAGCACCGTGCCGACCATGCTGTGCCACTCCTCGCCGCTGGGCTGCAGCAGGTGCGCCAGCATGCCCAGGGTCGGGATGGCCACCAGCACGCCGATGATCGAAGCGGCGATCGACAGGCCCGCCGGCCGCCGGCGCGACGCACGCTGTTTCAGATCGATGGTCGGCGCGGAAACGGTCATGAGCGCAATCGGATCGTGAACGGGGCCATGGTACTAGCGTCCCAGGCGCACGGGCTCAACCCGCGGCAGCGCCTCAAAACCGGTCGGGCCGGAACGGCGCCAGATCGATGCTGGTGGGGCGGCCTGACACCAGTTCGCCGATCAGCTTGCCGGTGATGCCTGACAGCGCCAGGCCGATATGGTCGTGGCCGAAGGCGAAGAACACGTTGGCGAAGCGCGGCGAGCGGCCGATCACAGGCTTGGAGTCGGGGTGTGACGGGCGCGGGCCCATCCACTCGCTGACCCGGTCGGCCGTCAGGCCGGGGACCAGGGCCTGGGCGTGGCGGCGCACGCAGCGGGCGTTTTCCATGTCGGGTGGGGCGTCCGGCGCGGCGAACTCGGCCATGCCCGTGGCGCGCACGCCGTCGGCCATGGGAGTGACGGCGATGTAGCGGTCGGCGGACATCAGCGCGACGCGCAGGTCGACATGCGCGTCGGCGAACATGGTGTGATAGCCGCGCTCGGCTTCCAGCGGCACGCGCGTGCCCAGCTGGGCGGCGAGCGGCCGCGACCAGACGCCGGCCGCCAGCACGATGCGCCCGACATCGAGTGCGCCATCGTCGGTCAGGATCCGGCGCGGCCCGTCGGGACCGGTCTCGAAGCCGCGCACGGTGGCGCGCACGATGCTGCCGCCGTTGCGCTCGACGCTGCGCGCCAGTGCCTGAGTCAGCCGCAGCGGGTCCGTCGTGTGCGCCAGCCGCGGCACGTGGATCGCACGCGCAATCGCCGGTGTCAGCGCCGGCTCGATCTGGCGCGCCTCGTTGCCGTCCAGGATGTCGAGCGCGACGCCGTGCCGGCGGCGCAGGTCGATGGCGTAGGCTGCGCCGGCGAAGGCCGCTTCACTCTCGAACGTCATCAGCAGGCCGCTATGCTTGATCAGCGCCTCGGCGCCGGCGTCGGCGACCAGGGGATCGAGGCCCTCATGCAGGCGCGACAGCAGCTGGTTGCGCGCATCGGCGATGGCCTCGACCCGGGCCGGCTGCGCCGCCGCGATGAAGCGCAGGAACCAGGGCAGCGCACGCGGCAGGTGACGCCAGCGCAGCTTGAGCGGCGACGTGGCATCGAACAGCATGCGCGGCACCTTGCGCAGCACGCCCGGCAGGGCGGCGGGTACGCAGGACGCAATGCCGAGATTGCCGGCGTTGCCCGACGAGGCTCCCGCCCCGGGTCCGATGCGATCGACCAGTCGAACGGCAAAGCCCTCACGCTGGAGGTAAAGCGCGCAGCAGACGCCGACGATCCCGGCGCCGATGACCGTCACGTCTTTGCTAGCAGTCATGTACCAGCTTCATCCCTCTGAACACCCCGTCGCTGCCGTGCAGTATATACTGCACGCGCGTTTCGGACGCCGATCAATGACGGAACCCGGCATGACCTTCACGCGTGGCCTCACCATCCGACGTGCGACGGCACAGGATCTGGCCGCGATCGTTCGGCTGCTCGCCGACGACGCGCTGGGTCAGCAACGCGAAGACGCAGGACCGGACGTCAACGCGCGATACACGGATGCGTTCGCCGCCATCGAGGCCGATCCGAACCAGTTCCTGGCCGTTGCCGAAGACGGCGGCGTGGTGGTCGGATGCCTGCAGCTCAGCTTTATTCCCGGGTTGTCGCGCCTGGGGATGTGGCGTGGTCAGATCGAGAGCGTTCGCATCGCGTCCGGACGTCGCGGCAGTGGGCTGGGTCGCATCCTGTTCGAATGGGCCATCGCCCGATGCCGGGAACGCCAGTGCGGGCTGGTGCAGCTGACGACCGACAAGGCGCGACCGGATGCGCTGCGGTTCTATGAAACACTGGGGTTTGTCGCCAGCCACGAGGGCCTCAAGCTCGGCCTTGAGCAGACGCCGCCAAGGGAAGGAAACGAGAGATGAGCAAGATCGGCTTTATCGGCCTGGGCACGATGGGCGGCAGCTTCGCGCGCAATGTCCAGAAGGCCGGTCACGACTTGATCGTCCATGATCTCCATCGCCAGTTCGCCCAGCCGCATCTGGACGCGGGTGCGACGTGGGCCGACAGCCCCCGCGCGCTGGCGGTGAGCTGTGACGTGGTCCTGACCTCACTGCCCGGGCCGCCAGAGGTCGCCGCCGTGGCCGCGGAGCTGGCGGAGGGCTTGAAGCCCGGCAGTGCGGTCTTCGACCTGTCGACCAATGCGCCGGCCGTTGTGCGGCAGCTGCATGCCGACTTCGCCAAGCGCGGTTTGCACTTTCTTGACGCCCCGGTCAGCGGCGGCCCCAAGGGCGCCCTGTCGGGTCGTTGCGCGATCTGGGTCGGCGGCGATCGCAGCGTGTTCGAACAGCACCGCAAGGTCCTCGACGCGATGGGCGATCAGGTGCGCTACATCGGTCCGATCGGCGCCGGCTCGATCGCCAAGCTGGTGCACAACGCGGCCGGCTACGCCATCCAGTGCGCGCTGGCCGAGGTCTTTTCCGTCGGTGCCAAGGCCGGCGTCGAGCCGCTGGCGCTGTTCGAGGCCGTGCGCCAGGGCGCCCGCGGCCGCGTGCGCACCTTCGACATGCTGGCCGACCAGTTCCTGGTCAACCACTACGATCCGCCGTCATTCGCCTTGCGCCTGGCGCACAAGGACGTGTCGCTCGCCGTTCAGCTCGGCCAGGAGGTCGGCGTGCCGATGCGCATGATCAATCTCGCCCTTCAGGAGCTGACCGAGGCGCGCGGCCGCGGCTGGGATCATCGCGATTCACGGGTGGCCATGCTGCTGCAGCTCGAGCGTGCCGGAGTCGCGTTTCACGAGGAACCGGACGCGGTGCGCGCAGTTCTTAACGCGGATGGGGCGGGATGACCGCTATCTGCCGGCGCTGCTGACAGCCCGATGGCAGCACCCGCTCTTCGGCGCATGCGCCGCCGTGGCGTCGCGTTCTTCGTTCATCACCTGGACGGCGTGATCCACAAGCTGCTGCTCGTCCCACGCGATGCGTTCGAAGGATCGGGCAACGCGACCTTCGGCGTCGAGGATATAGGCCTCGATGCGATGCCGGTTCACCAGCGACTCGATGAAGTTGACGCCGAGATTGAAATGACGGCGCAGCGCTTCCAGGCCGTCGGTCGTCCGCAGCATTCGATGGCCTGCGTCCAGGCGCACGCCGCGATCCTGGCCGTAGCGCCGCAGGCGCTCGGGCAGATCGAACCCGGGATCGTAGGTGATCGCGGCAGTATGCACGCGATCATCGAGGCCGCGTGTCGCCAGCAATTTCTGGACCCGGGCGAGCTTCGTGATCGTGAGGGAACATTTCAGCGGGTTGTCGCAGCGCGTATAGAAAAACACCACGATCGAGGCATGTCCGCGGAAAAATTCCTGGAAGCTGACCGCGGCGCCGGCGTGATCCTCGAAAACCGCCTGCTCGATTGACCGGCTGTCGCGACGCGAATCGCGGACCCATGAAGACGTGCCAATATTGTCCGATACTCCGCAGCACGAGTCGGCGGCCGGTACGCTGGCGCGGTCGGCGTCGCGAATGGCGGCCACGGCCCGGTCCACATCCAGCCGCAGCGTGCGGCTGAACAACCCGCCGCGCAGCGTGCGCAGCGCCTCGACCTCGGATAGGACGCCTGCGGCGTGCGGGCCGAGCCAGGCCAGTGTCGCCAGCAGTTCGCGCACGGCGCTCGTGCCCGTATCGCGGGCGGCGTAGTCGCCATAGGAGTCGAACGATACGGGCTCGTCGCGATTGCGGACGTTGGTCAGGGCTCGCATCACGAAGGGCGCGAAGGCAGCGGCAGGCGCTGGATGGGACCGCAGGGCCCGCGCCGCCGCTGCAACAAGATAGGCGTCGACTCCGGTGCTGAGTTCCTCGAGCACGAAGACGAGCGCCGTCTCCGGCAGGCCGAAGCGGGCGAGGGCGAGCAGGATCCAGCCCCGCATGCGGCTGATCGCCGTCGTGCTGCGCTGGTCGTAGAACGCATGGTCCTCGCGCAGCAGATCCATGAGCTCATGGCGCCGGTCCGGATCGGCAGCCAGCGTGTCGACCAGCGCCGCCAGCTGCTGCTCCGAAGGTGCGCCCGCCGTTGTGCTGTCGCCCATCGCCGGCCGCCTTACCGCCCGTACTTGGTGAGGAACTGGCGCGCGCTGCGTTTGACGTTGCTCGATGCCTTGCCGCGCAGACGTTCGATCCGCTTCATCAGCGTCGTGTCGCCGGCAACCGCCTCGGTATTGCCGAACTGCGTGAGCGCCGTCAGGCACGTGGCCTGGATCTCGTCCTGCTCCGACGGATCGAGCAGGATCTCGCGCGCATGCTTTTGCAGCGTGTCGGGCTTCGTGGCCTGCAGCGCCGCAGCCGAGATCTGACGGATCTCCCGCGTTTCGTCCTTGTCGCGCAGGAGCCGCTCGAACATCGGGGCGGCCTTGGCATCCGCCGCCAGCAGCCGCAGCGCTTCGCGTCGGGCGGTCGGATTGGGCGGCTTGCTGACGATGGCACGGGCGATGGGATAGGCCTCGGCGTGGACGTCGTAGCTGAGCAGCTGCAATGCCTTCTCCGGCGGGACCAGCGCCTTTGCCGGATCACGCAGTCCTTCGAGGAGTTTCTTCTGCGCAAAACCGTCCTTCTCGCGCGCCAGGAAGCCCAGCACGCGTTGGCGCAGTTCGGGATCCGGATCCTGGGTCAGGGTCCGCAAGGCCGCGATGTAGTCGCCGCGGAATGCCGGGAACGCCGCGCTGCTGAAGCTCGCCGTCTGCAGCGTCTGTAACGCCGCCAGCCGCACGGCGATCGGCTCGGATGTGTTGACCACAACCGCCAGGACGGCCCGTAGATGGGCGTCGTCCTCGCCCGTCATCGGCATTTCCGCCAGCGCCGAGAGCCGTGACGCGACGTCCTGGCGCGAACTGGTTGCCAGCGAGGTCGCCTGCCGTATCGACCGTGTGGCTGGCCGCTTCGCCTTGCGCGCCGCTGCCGGGCGCTTGGCGGCTTTGCGTTTTGTCGCCATGATCCAATCTCCGTGTGCGAGGCGCGTCAGGCAGAGGGCACGTCGTCATAGTCGAAGCCGAGGCGGGCCGCAGCGCTGACGGACCCCTGATAGTCCACGCAGTCCTGCACCCTGGGTTGCGGCCCCGGCGCGCTGACGGCCGATGATGCGGCCAGCGCCCCGCCGGGTGCCGTCGATGGCCGGTCGCCGCCCACGATTCCATTCCACGGCCACATCGAGTCCGCCAGGTTGTGACCGACGGGGTTGTCGGGGTTGCTGTCGTAGGCCGACGCCTGGGCCGGATTCGCGCGGCCGAACTGGCGCTGCCACTTGGCCCATAGCCGGTCGACGTTGCAATGGAGCAGGAAGAACAACGGATCCCGGGCGGCGGTTCCGATGCTGGAAATCGAACCGCCGAAACTCGTGTGCGCCGTTCCGTGGGGATTGCCCTCCAGGTTGCGGAACAACCGGTACAGATTGCCGCCGCCGCCGAGAGCCAGTGTCTGTGCTTCGGTGCGCACGCCGGGCCGCCCCGTGCTGGTGTTGAAAAAGGGCCGGCGGTTGATGCCTTGCACGCCATCGGTCGTCCAGAAGCGCAGCGGATTGCCGGCGCTGAACTGGACGGCTCCCAGCGAATCGGACACGCCGAAGAAATCGCGGTTGAAGAGCTTCGGCGCCGGCTGGTCGAAGCGCCAGTAGGGCAGCGCGACGCTCGGGTCGATCGCCTGAAGCTCGCGTTCGAGATCGAGCAGATAGGCGCGGTGCCACGGCAGGAACCCGGCAGCGAAATGCGCCTGCGGCGAGCTCTCGTCGGTATGCATCAGCCGGAAGTCCGAAAACCGTCCCGCGCCCTGGTTGTTGAGCTGGGCAAACGCCGCCACGAACCGATCGCGTTCGTCGCTCGTCAGGGCATTGGCGTTCTTGCGGATCCGGACCATGACATCGGCCGTGCCGACCGATGTCGTTCCCATGCGCGCCTGGATGGTCGCGTCCCCGCTGCGGGTGCTGGCGCGGCCGAATCGGCCGGCGGCGAAGAACGGAACCGTGCTGCCCGAGGTCGGAACCTGCACTGTCAGGGTGGCCGAGAATGCGCCGGATGTCCCGGCGCGAAACACGACCTCGCCACCTGCAGCCGCCGCGGTGGCGGCGATGCGCAGATTGACCGTCGAGGCCGTCACCCCGGTGGGGTCCGTGACGCGGATGCGGCACGGGCATGGAGTCCAGGTAACGAATTGTGCTTTGGGATCTGTGCTGTTGTTGACCTCGATCTCGACTTTCATGGCGACGCTCTCCCCCTTCAGTCCAGCGACATCACCGTCGTGCGCGGGCAGCGTCGAACGCGCCTGTCCGGCGATCGTCTCTCGACGGTCGTGCGCCGCCGGGATGACCACGGCGCTGCAACGCCATCGCTTGCAATGGAATGGCCTAAAAGTCCGATAGACTGCGCGTGCTGACGGACTCGGGAACGCGATCGACGCTTGCCCGGCGCGCTGGCAGAAGCGCTGCTGGGGACAACTCTCCAGAGTGCGGGGAATATAACACGCCTCTCCTGTCATTCAAAGTGCTCACCCACTCATGAGCATCCCCCGGGCGAGATCAGCCGGTTATGATCCGGCGCAAACAACGGAGACCGCCGATGCCGCGATTGGGATACCTGTTGCCAACCCGCGAGCGGGTCATGGAAGGCCACGACGAGACGGCGTCACTGCTGGCGCTCGCCGAGCGGGCCGAAGCGCTGGGTTTCGATTCCGTCTGGGTCGGCGACTCGCTCCTGGCACGGCCGCGCCATGATCCGCTGACCTTGCTCGCCGCCGTGGCCGCACGCACGCGTCGGGTCGAGCTTGGCACCGCGGTCCTCTTGCCGGCGCTGCGCAATCCCGTCGTGCTGGCGCAGCAGGTGGCGACGGTCGATCGCATTGCCGAGGGCCGGCTGATCCTGGGCGTCGGGATCGCCTCCGACGTGCCGAACATCCGCGCCGAGTTCGAAGCCGCCGGCGTGCCATTCGACAAGCGGGTGGGCCGCATGGTCGAGGGACTGGCATTGGCCCGCGCGCTGTGGACCGGCAAACCGGTGGATTGGGAGGGCCGCTGGACGATTAAATCAAGCATGCTCGGCCCGACGCCGCACCGGCCGGGCGGCCCGCCGATCTGGACCAGTGGCTCGGTTGCGCCGGCCCGCGCACGGGCCGGCCGGTTGTACGACGGCTGGTTTCCCAACGGGCCGACTGCCGCGGAATACGCCGGCCAGTGGGCCGAAGTGCAGTCGGCGGCTCGCGACGCCGGTCGCGATCCCGCCGCGCTGACCGGTGCGATGTACCTGACCTTGGCGATCGACGACGATAGCGTTCGCGCCGAAGCCAGGCTCAACGCCTTTCTCGAACAATATTACGGCCAGCGCCCAGACGTGATGCGCAAGCGCCAGATGTGCTTCGCCGGCTCCGCCGCCGGCGCGGCCGCCTGGCTCGCGGCTTACGTCGACGCCGGCGCCAGCCACCTGGTGCTGCGTTTCGCCGGCGATCCCGATCGGCAGCTCGAGATCGTGGCGCGCCTGCGCCGTGCTGGGGGGTGGTAGCAGAGAGTTCCTTCCCAAACGACAACGGCCGCCTCGCGGCGGCCGTTGCGATACCGCAATCTCGTAGCCGGCGTTATTTCCAGCCGGCCCTGTCGAAGATCGCCTGCGCCTTGGCCTGGTTGCGGCCCAGCGCGCCGACATTGACCTGGTCCATCTTGAAGGTGCCCCAGCTCTCCAGCGCCTTGTTGTCGGTCTTCACCTCGGCGACGGGGTACTCGTTGTTGCCGTTGGCGAAGTAGCGCTGGGCGTCATCCGACACCAGGTACTCGAGGAACTTGATGGCGCTCTCCTTGTTCGGCGCCGTCTTCACCAGGCCGCCGCCCGAGACGTTCACGTGCGTGCCGCGGTCGGCCTGGTTCGGGAACGCAACTGCCAGCTTGGCGGCCAGCGCCTTGTCCTCGTCCTTGGTCGAGTTGACGATCCGCGCGAAGTAGTAGCTGTTGGAGATCGCCACGTCGCACTGGCCGGCGCCGACCGCCTTGAGCTGGTCGGTGTCTCCGCCCTGGGGTGGACGCCCCATGTTGGCGACGACGCCCTTGGCCCACGCCTCGGCCTTCTCCTCGCCCTGGGTGGCGATGATCGAGGACAGCAGGGACAGGTTGTAGACGTGGCCGCCGGAGCGGGCGCAGACCTTGCCTTTGAAGTTCGGGCTGGCGATGTCCTCATAGCGCGCCACCTGGGCCGGCTGCAGCTTGTCCTTGGCGTAGACCAGCACGCGGGCGCGCGTCGAGAAGCCGAACCACTTGCCCTCGGGATCGCGCAGGTTGGCCGGCACGCGCTGCTCCAGCACCGCCGACTTCACCGGCGCCAGCAGGCCGGCCTGCTCGGCCTTCCAGATGCGGCCCATGTCGACCGTGATCACGATGTCGGCCGGGCTGTTGGCGCCCTCGTTGCGGATGCGCTCGATGATCTCGTCTTCCTTGCCCTCGATACGGTTGACCTTGATCCCGGTCAGCTTGGTGAAGCCCTCATAGAGCTTCTCGTCGGTCTGGTAGTGGCGCGCCGAATAGAGGTTGACCACCTTATCCTGCGCCGTGGCGGCGCTGCCGGCCACGACGGCCGAGGCGCCCAGTGCCAGCGCGCCCAAGGCCAGCGTGGCCGTGCGGCGGGAAAGTGCCTTCATCTTCTGCTCCTCGTTCCCTCGATTTCGGCGCCGCCGTGGTCGGCGCCCGACGTCCACCCGAATATTTTCCCTGAGAGTGTGCATTTACTGCGAACTACTCGCATTTTCAGTTGCATAAAGAACAACAAGCGTCAACGGCAATAGAGCGCGGCCACGCCGATTTGAGGTCCCGCCACGTGCCAAGCCGCCGCAGCGGCGAAACGATCTCTTCAAATCGAGCGACGGCTCGCTTATGTTGGTGATGCAAGACGGCCGGCCCGGTGTGGCGTTTGATGCCGCCGCCTTTGTATGGCCGCAGGCATGCGATGGTCTGCCGCGGGACGAACAGGGTGGAACAGGGTGTTGGCGTGGCGAGCCTGATGCAGATCGACGAACCGCCGTTGGCTTTTACAGCCACCAGTGCGCGGCCGGTCGCGGTGCCGACGGCGGTCCGGGCCACCCATGTGGCAGCCGACCGCTACGGCTTCGTGACCGCTGCCGACGGCGCTACCTTGCGCTTCGGCGTCTGGCATGCCGCCACGGCGACGGCGCGCGGTTCGATCGTGCTGCTCACCGGCCGCGGCGAGTTCATCGACAAATATGCCAGCGAAGTGATCGGGCAGTACCAGGCCCGCGGCTTTGCCGTCTACGCGCTGGACTGGCGCGGCCAGGGCCTGTCGGCACGCCAGCTCGAGGACCGGCAAAAGGGGCATGTCGACCGTTACGAGACGTATGTGAGCGATCTGCAGGCGTTCCTGGCCGGCGTGGTGCTGCCGGCAGCCCCCCGGCCGATCGTGGCGCTGACCCATTCGATGGGTGGCCACATGCTTTTGCGGCATCTTGCCGAGCAGCCTGACACGACACCATTCTCCGCCGGCATTCTGTGCGCGCCGATGACCGGCCTGCGCCACGAGGCGATCATCGCGACGATCCTCACCTTGCTGCCGCCGGTGGCCGCCGTCGATGAGCGCTATTTCTACGGCTCGGCGCCGTTCCAGCTGATCGGGCGCGAATTCATCGGCAACAAGGTTACGCACGACGAGCGGCGTTATCGCTTCACCGAGGCGTGGTTCGGCGCCGATTCGCGCCTGGCGCTGGGTGGCCCCACCATCGGCTGGCTGCGCCAGACGCTGCGCTCGATCAAGGCGCTCGCCGATCCCGGCTATCTCGAGCGCGTGCGCACGCCGCTGCTGTTGCTGACGGCCGGCCAGGATCTGCTGATCGACGGCAAGACGCACGTGGCGGCCAGCGCCCGCCTGGCGGACTGCAGTCACATCGTCTACGCCGACGCGCGGCACGAGATCATGATGGAAGTCGATCCGATCCGCGCCCGCTTCTTCGCCGACATCGACACCTTCCTGGCCCACCACGCGCCGACAAGGTGAGGCGTCCCCGCTGCGTGGGGAAGGGTCACACCGTCTCCCGCATCTTGTCCTTCTGCCACGCATCAAGAATGCCGGCCGCATTGTTGGTGCTCGGATCCATGGCACTGTCGTGGCCGGGCATCTTGGCCGTCAGCTCGATGACATAACCGCTGGGGTCGCGGAAATAGATCGAGTGGATGAAGCGATGGTTGGAGATGCCGCGCACTTCGCGGCCCTCCTGACGCCCCTTGTCGAACATGCGCTGCAGCGTGTCGGCGTCGACTTCAAGTGCGATGTGCAAATCGTAGTCGTGCTGGTCCTTGAACTCGAAGGGGCGGTCGGGTGCCTCGAAGAAGGCGAGGTAGGAACCGTCGTCCATCTCGTAGAACGTATGCAGCACGTCGGTGTGACGGCCTGTCATCGATTCGCTGATGCGCAAGGCATGCGCAAAGCGCAGTCCGAGGAAGCCTTCGTAGAAACGCCGCGTCTCTTCGGAGTCGCGGCAGCGATAGGCGTTGTGGTGAAGGCCCTTGATCATGGTCGATCTCCTTACCTCCGATGTGCTGCCCTTACACCGCGATGAAGGGTTGCGTCTTGATCTGCTCGGCGAAGCCTTTGATCGCCTCGTAGACCGCGGGTGTGGTCGGCTGTTTGCGCATCGTGTCCATCCACCGCACGACATTGGGATAGGGTGCGAAGTCACAGCGAATCAGCTCGCCGACCTGCAGGATGGCATAGCCGAAATAGTCGGCGATGGTGATCGCATCACCACACAGGTATTTGCGGTCGCCCAGCATATGGTCGTTGAGCACCTGCAGCCACGCCGTGCACTTCTCCTTGCCCCAGTCGACGGTGGCGGTCTGCGCCTCATCCGAGCGGCGCTTGTGGCCGGGGAAGACCTGCGGATAGATCAGCGCGTAGCCGTAGTCGCGGTAGAGGTTGGCGTTGAACCAGTCCATCGCCTCATTGACGCGCGCCCGCTGCTTGAGGTCCTTGGGATAGGCCGGCGAGTTGACCGTGTCGGCGAGGTATTTGAGGATCGTCGAGCTTTCGGTCAGGCGGAAGTCGCCGTCCTCGAGCATCGGAACCAGCTTGTTGGGATTGAGCGCGGCATAGGGCTCGCGCACATGCTCGCCGCTGAACAGATCGACAACCTGCAACGCGCAGGGAATGTTCTCGGCGGCGATGAACTGGACGACAGGTCGGCTCGTCGTCGACGCCGGATGCATGTAGAGCTTCATGATGGTGTTCCTCCCTCGTCATCGGCCCTGTCGGGCTTCCGTGAATGCTGCGGGGAGGACCATGGCGCTCAGCGGCATGGGCGTGCGCTGCACGCCGTCATCGGCCCCACAGGGGGACGATCATAGCAGCGCCAGGCAGCCCTGTAGACGGTGGAAAGCCTTGTTACGATTTGGAAACCGTAGCCGGTCGCAGGCGCACGGCGAAGCCGAAGACCACGGCGGCGAGGGCGAATGCCGCCGCCGTCGCGAAAAGCCAGCGGCTGGCGTGAGCGATCGTTATCGGGTCGAGCACGTTAGATAGGCCCGCCGCATGGGCGACGAGGCCGAACAGGGCGGCGCCGATGGCGTAGCCGGCCGACTGCGTCGTGGGTACCAGGCCCGACGCGGTGTCGGCCTCGCCAGGCCGTGCATTGGTCATCACGGCCTGGTTGAGGAATGCCCAGCTCACGCCGAAGCCGGCGCCGATGATGATCTGGCACAGCGCCAGCAGCCAATGCAGCGTCAACGGCAAGGCAACGGACGCGCCGGCCAGGCCGATCGCCACCATGATCGGTCCCAGGCGGATGGTGATGCGCGACAGCGCCGGCGTCTTGATGTTGGCGACGATCATCGCCGCACCGCTCCAGGCCAGTGCCGTGATGGCGGTGAACGATCCCGCCACCGTCGGGCCGTAGCCCCACAGGTGCTGCAGGAATAGCGGCAGGTAGACCGCGGTGCAGGCCTGTGCCAGTGGCATCAGCAGCACCACCCACAGCGTCGCGCCGACGACCGAGCGCGGCGAGAATGCGTCGCTGGGGAACAGCTTGTCGCGGCTGGCCCGATCGACGACGAACACGCCGATCAGCACCGCCGCGGCCGTCGCGATCAAGCCGACCGTAGCCATCAGCGCGCCGGTGATGCCGGCGACGGCCACCAGCATGATGCCGCCGGCGATCGCGGCCAGGCGGCCGAACGGCACCACGATACGGCCGGCGCTACGTGTCACCCGCGGCACGGCGGCGGCGACCAGGCCGACGAAGGCGATGGCCAGCGGGATGTTGACCAGGTAGGCCACGCGCCACGATGTGGTCTCCGTCAGCAGGCCGCCCAGCAGCGGACCGCCGAACGCCGCCAGCGCCCAGATGATGGCCAGCAGCCCGAACACTTTGGGCACCAGCCGCGGCGGGAAAAGTTCGGCCACCAGTGCGTAGCACGCCGCTATGATGACGCCGTCACCGGCGCCCTGCAGCGCGCGGCCGGCCAGCACGCTCACCATCGATGGCGCCAAACAGATGCAGAGCGTGCCGGCGGCGAAAATCGCGGCCGCCCCGATCAGCGCCCGCCGCGCGCCCAGACGCTGCTTCAGGAAGCCCGCCGAGGCACCGCCGACGATGGCGGCGACCAGGAAGACGGTAGAGGCCCAGCCGATGATGTTGACGCCGCCCAGCTCGACCACGACCGACGGCATCGTGGTGCTGGTGATGAAGGTGTTGAGCGCGTGCAATGCATCGCCCAGGCAGACGGTGGCCGTCGCCGGCGCCAGGCTGCGCGTCAGCAGATGCCGCCAGCGATCCTCGATCGCGCGTTCCACGGCGCTCCCTCCCTTTTTAGAAATGTGATACTTATTATATTCGGTCGATTTGACAAGATATTTCTTGTTAAATAACCGAGGCACGGTTGAGCACGGAGCCATGGCGGATCGCACGACGGATCGACTGCTGCATGCGCTGAAAGCGGCGGGGGCGCAGACGGCGGCCACGCTGGCTGCCCGCCTCGGGATCACGGCCGTTGCGGTGCGGCAGCATCTCGACGGCCTGGCGGCCGCGCGGCTGGTCACGCCGGAAGACCGGCGCGAGGGTGTTGGCCGGCCCAAGCGCTACTGGGGGCTCACCACGGCGGGGCATGCGCGTTTTCCCGACAACCATGCCGGTCTCACGGTCGAGCTGCTGGAGGCGGTATCATCGGTCTTCGGCCAACGCGGGCTTGACCGCCTGATCGCCCATCGCGAAACGGCGACCTTGGCGAACTATCGCCGGCAACTCGCCAAGGCGCCGACCTTGGGTGACAAGGTCGAGGCGCTGGCCCGGTTGCGCACGCAAGAAGGCTACATGGCCGAATGCCGGCGCGACACCGACGCCAGTTTCCTGCTGATCGAGAACCACTGCCCGATCTGCGTCGCGGCCCGTACCTGTCAGGGCCTGTGCCGCTCGGAGCTCGGCATCTTCGTCGCGGTCCTCGGCGAGGGCGCATCGGTCACCCGCATCGATCACATGCTGTCCGGTGCCCGCCGCTGCGCCTACCGCGTGACGCCGGCATCGCGGAAGACGACTCGGCGGGCGCGATGAATTGTCCCTTCTCCCCGCCGACGCGGGGAGAAGGGAGTACGCTCAGCCGCGCACCTCGCGCTTCAGGGCCGTCTCGTAGACGCGGATGATGGCGCTGGTGTCGGACTTGCCCAGCCCCATGCCGCGCGCCAGGCGCATCAAATTGTGCACCTGCGCTGCTTGCGGTGTGGGCGCGCCCAGCTCGTCGGCCAGCTCCAGTGCCAGATGCGTGTCCTTGTAGGCGAGGTCCATGGCGAAGGCGGGTTTGAACTCGCCCTTCAGCGCCCTCTCGGCCATCATGCGATAGGCGTTGCTGTTGCCGCTGCTGTTACGGATCACGTCGTCGAGCTTGCGCACGTCGATGCCGGCCATGACGCCCAGCATCAGGCCTTCGGCGGCCGACGCCATGTTGCTGAACGCCATCATGTTGTTGACCAGTTTGGCGATCGATCCGGTGCCGAGGCCGCCCATGTGGAAGACGTTGGCACCGAACGATTTCAGCAACGGCTGGTGCGTGTCGAACGCCGCCTTGTCGCCGCCGACCATGATGGCGATGGTGGCCTTCTCGGCGCCGGCGACGCCGCCGCTGACCGGTGCGTCGAGCATGGTGATGCCCTTGGTGGCAAGCTGCTGGGCGATGCGTCGCACCACGCTGGGGGCATTGGTACTGAGATCGAAATAGACCGTACCCTGGCGGGCATTCTCGGCGATGCCGCCGGGTCCCAGCGCCACGGCCTCGACGTCCTTGGGCATCGGCAGTGACGTCATGATGACATCGGCGTCGGCCGCGAGCGCCGCGACACTCGCGGCCGCCTTGGCGCCGAGCGCCGTGCAGGCCTTCACGGCGTCGGTGTTGAGGTCGAACACGATGACCTCCTCGCCGCTCTTGCGGATGATGTTGCGGCACATCGGGCCGCCCATGCTGCCCACGCCGATGAACCCGACTTTCATGTGCGTTCTCCTCCAGCTCGTTCCCGGTACGATATAGATCGGCTGCGATCCTAAGAGTGGCTTTCCGTCATGCCGGCCATGTCTGCCGCTGGGCCACATGTCCTTGCGCGGGCGGGCCGCCCTGGCCACACTGCGCGCATTGTCGGGAGGACAATCCCATGCCTGACCAAGACTGGCTCAAGCCGACCGTCGATTCGCTGGCACGCCTCGTGCCCCACGGCGCCATGGTGGCGATTCCGGCCGAATATTCCGGTGTGGCCATGGAGCTTACGCGGGCCCTGATCCGCACCGGCGTGCGCGACCTGCACCTGGTGTGCGTACCCACCACGGGCCTGCAGGGCGAGATGCTGGTCGGCGCCGGCTGCGTGAAGACGATCGAGACCTCGGCCGTGACCCTGGGCGAGTATGGCACCGCCGTGCGCTTCCTCGATGCCCTGAAGAACGGACGCATCGCCATCAAGGACGCGACCTGCCCGGCGGTGCACGCCGCGCTGCAGGCCGGCCAGAAGGGCATCCCCTTCATGCCGCTGCGCGGCATCATCGGCAGCGACCTGCTGGAGAAGCGGACCGACTGGCAGGTGATCGAGAACCCGTTCGCCAAGGGCCCCGACCCGATCGTGCTGCTGCCGGCGCTGAACCCCGATATCGCGATCTTCCATGCGCCTTACGCCGACGCCGACGGCAACGTCTTCATCGGCCGCCGCCGCGAGCTGATGACCATGGCGCAGGCGGCGCGTACGACCTTGGTCACCGTCGAGGAAGTGCGCGACGATGTCGACCTGATGGCGAGCGAGGAAACCGCTGCCGGTGCGCTGCCGGCGCTGTATGTGGGCAGCGTTGCGGTCGCGCAGCGTGGGGCGTGGCCGCTCAACCTGTGGGACCGCTATGCCGTCGACGAGGCGCACATCCGCCAGTACTGCGAGATGGCGCGCACGCCGGACGGCTTCACGCGTTATCTCGACGACTTCGTCCATCCACGTCGGGCGGCGGAATAGCACGCGTCGACCGATGTCATTCCGAGCGAAGCGAGGAATCTCCCGCGAACGGAGATTCCATCCGCGGAAGATGTCTCGCTGCGCTCGACATGACAGACCGCACAACCACAGAACACCATGACCCAGCCGATCTCGCGTCAGGAACTGTTGATCTTCACTATCTCGCGCCTGCTGGAAGGATGCCGGCACGTGGCGGTAGGGGCGTCGTCGCCCATCCCCGGCGCCGGTGCCTTGCTGTGCCGGGCGAAAGCGAAGACGCGCATGTTCGTCACTGTGTTGGGCAGCACCCGCTTCAACGGCACCACCAACGGCGGCGTCGAGCTGTTCGACATGGCAGCCCAGGGCCGCGTCGATGCCTTCTTCCTGGGTGGCGGCCAGATCGACGGTCATGCCAACATCAACCTAGTCGGAGCAGGCGGCGACTACCCGCAGACGTCGGTGCGCTGGCCAGGCTCGTTCGGCTCAGCCTATCTCTATCATCTCGTGCCGCGCGTGATTCTGTTCCGCGAGGAGCATTCGCGACGCGTCATGGTGCCGAAGGTCGATTTCATCAGTGCCGCTGGTCCGCGCAACGACGGCGTCTTCCGGCCGGGTGGTCCGATCGGTCTGCTGACCAACTTGTGCTGGTTCACTTTTGATAAGCAGAACCTGCGTTTCCGGCTGCAAAGCGTGCATCCCGGCCACACGGTCGAGGAGGTGCGCGACAACACCGGCTTCGACTTCGAGTGCCCGGCGGCGGTGCCGCAGACGCCGGTGCCGGATCCCGACACCCTGGCACTGATGCGCACCCGTATCGCGCGTGAGATCGGCGAGACCTATCCACGCTTCGTGAAGCAGGTGTTCCCGGAGGCGGCATGACGATCGAGACCGAAGAACAGCTCGAGCGCCTGCGCCGGGTGGGCGCCATTGTGGCCGCGGTCTGTCGCTTGATGGGCAGCCGGCTGGAACCCGGCATGACGACGCGGGAGCTGGACGACATCGGCCGCGTTGCGTTGGAGCACGAGGGCTGTCGTCCCGCCCCCGGTCTCGTCTACAATTTTCCCGGCGCCACCTGTATCAGCGTGCATCACGCGGTTGCCCACGGCGTGCCGGATGAGACGCGCATCGCGCCGGGCGACATGGTCAACATCGACGTCTCGGCCGAGCGTGACGGCATCTTCGCCGACACCGGCGCCAGCTTCGTGGTGCCGCCGGTGCGATCGGCGCAGGAGCGGCTGTGCCGCAGTACGCGCAAGGCGCTCAACCGCGCCATCCAGACCGTGCGTCCGGGCCAGCGCCTGAACATGATCGGCCACACGATCGAGCGTACGGCGCGCGAGGATGGCTACACCATCATCCGCAATCTTGGCAGCCACGGCGTCGGCCACAGCCTGCATGATGAGTTGCCCGGTTTCATCCCGAGCTACTACGAGCGCGACGACGGGCGGCTGATGACGGAAGGCCTGGTCTTCACCATCGAGCCCTTCCTCTCCACCGGCGCTGAACTGGCGGAAGAGCAGGCCGATGGTTGGACCTTGGCCACGGCACCCGGGATCATGACGGCGCAATACGAACACACCTTGGTGGTCGGCAAGCGCGGCGCCATCGTGGTGACGATGTGATGCAGCCACGCAGGTAGCGCGTGACGATCGATAGCACTTACATCATCGTTGTCGGCGTCGCTTTCATCGTCGCGGGTCTGGTCAAAGGCGCTGCCGGCATGGGGTTGCCGCCGACAGCGATCGCGCTGATGACCTTGGTGTTGCCGCTGCCCGAGGCGCTGGCGTTGATGACGGTGCCGACGCTGGTCACCAACATCTGGCAGGCTATTTACGGCGGCCACTTCCGCGCCATGCTGCGTCGCTTCTGGTTTATGGGCGTGATGATGGCGCTCGGCGTGTTGATCGCGGCGCGCAGTCTGAAAGCGCTCGGCTCGCCGATCTCCGCCGGCTGGGTGGGCGTGCTGCTGGCTCTGTTCGCGGTCATGGCGCTGACGGCATGGCGCCCGCGCGTCGCGTTGCGCAACGAGTCTTGGGCCAACCCGTTATGCGGTGCCGCCAGCGGCGTGATTGGCGGCATCACCGGCATCGCCGCCGTGCCGTTCCTGCCCTACATGCAGTCGCTGGACATCCGCAAGGACGAGCTCGTGCAGGCGCTCGGCATCCTGTTCGTGATCTTCACCGGCGCGATCACCGCCGCGCTGTGGGATGTCGGCGCGCTTCACACGGGCAACCTCGCCGGCGCCGCGCTCGCCACTATCCCCACCATGCTCGGCGTCTGGCTGGGCCAGAAGCTGCGGGTTGCGATCTCGCCCGAGACGTTCCGCAAGATGTTCCTGGTGGTGTTGCTTGGGCTGGGCTTGAACATGGCCCGCATGCTGGTCTGATGCCGCGGTGTCCGGTGTCCGCGGTGTGGAATAATGCGCGTCGGTGCCGAAATATGCCTGCTTTTTATCATTTGATGCGTCAGGCACATGTCAGCTGCCAGTGCGACACGTCGGGTGCGCGATGATCGGCCTACCCCAACGGGCCCTCGTCGACGTCACCCCCAACTACCACGCCCGCGCGGTAACGCTGCGGGCGTTTTCTTTGCCCGGCGGTCCGGTGGACAGCGCGGCAGTGCGACGCTATGCCTGACGGGCTTCCATCGCGACAACGGTCCATGCCCGACAGCAATCCCCGCCTGCCTCTGACGCCGTACAAAGTGACCATCTGCGGTCTGAGCGAGCTGCCCGACTTGTGTCGCGGCGATGTCACGCATCTGTTATCGCTGCTCGACGCGCACCATCCGTTGCCCGAAACGCTGAACGGCTTCCAGGGTGTCGATCGCGAACTGCTGCGCTTCGACGACATCGTGGCGGAGTTCCCGGGTTTCATCGCCTGCACGACCGCCGACATCGAGCGGGTCCTGGCGTTTGGCGAGCGCGTGCATGGCGCCGGCGATGCGGCGCGCCATCTGCTGGTCCACTGCCATGCCGGCATCTCGCGGTCGACCGCCGCGGCGGCCGTGTTGATGGCGCAGCACAATCCCGGCCGCGAGACGGAGGCATTCCTGTCGCTGCTCGAGATGCGGCCGCACGCCTGGCCCAACACCAGGATCGTCGAGCTGGCCGATCGTATTCTTGCGCGCCGGGGAGCACTGCTCGACGGTCTTGTCGCTTATCGCCGCGCGCTGCTCGAGCGCAAGCCGCAGCTGCGCCAGATCATCATCAACATCGGCCGCGGCCACGAACTGCCTTAGGATCCAGACGTCATCCCGAGCGTAGCGAGGGATCTTTTGCCAATGGCGCACCTGCCACGGTCACACGTCCCGTGACGAGGAATGCCATTCGACGGCGAGGTCAGTCCAGTCGGGGTTTCTCGCCGATATCAGAACCTCCTTTTTCGCGCGGCTCCATCCTTTGACTTGCTTCTCTCTCGCGATTGCCTCAGCTGCCGACGGGAACACCTCGACGTGAACGAGAACATCGACGTTGTACCGGGCCGTGAAGCCCGGAACTTCGTGCGATTTGTGTTGGCCAATGCGTCGTTCCAGATCTCCCGTAACGCCGATATAGAGGACGCGCCGGGAACGGGTAGCAAGGATGTAGACGTAGTAGTGTCCGTCGGCTCGCACGAAATCCGAGGCCTTCCAATCAAAAGATCCCTCGCTGCGCTCGGGATGACAGTTTTGCGCTACGCTCGGGACGAGCTCACCGGCCGCGCAGTGGTACGGCGCCGAGGTGCATGCCGGCGTCGACGATCATGAACTCGCCGGTGACGTTGCTGGCGCTGGTGAGGAAGAACACGGCCGCCTCGGCCATCTGGTCGGTCGTGCCAGCCTGGCGCAGGGGCATCGATGTCTCTTGGTGGGCCTTGGCGAGCGCGTAGCCTTCGGCGCCCATGGTGCCCTGCAGCCAGCGCGACTGGATGAAGCCGGGGCACACCGTGTTGACGCGCACGGCCGGTGCCAGCCACTTCGCCAATGCGAGGGTGAGGGTGTTGAGCGCGCCCTTGGAGCACATGTAGGGAATCGACGAGCCGACGCCCATCACACCCGCGATCGACGAGATGTTGACGATCGAGCCGCGGTCGCCTTTCTCCTCCCATTGCTTTTTCATCACCGGGAACACGGCGCGGCTCATCTGATACGGGCCGACGACGTTGACACGGTTGATGCGCTCGAAATCCGCGGCCTGCACGCCGTCGAGGTCGCCCTGCTGCTGGGCTTTGGTGGTGCCGGCGTTGTTGACCACGCCGTCGATGCGGCCCCATTTCGCCATCGCCTGGTCGATCAGCTTGCGGCAGTCGGCATCCTCACCGACATCGGCCTGGACCAGAATGGCCTCGACGCCCTTGGCCACGACGGCGGCCATCGTTTCGTCGGCTTCCTTCTTGCTGCGCGTGTAGTTGACGACGATGTTCCAGCCGAGATCCGCCAATTGCACTGCGGCCGCGGCACCCAGCCCCGTGGCCGAGCCCGTCACGATCGCGACCTTGCCGTTCTGTCCCGCCATGTTTTCCTCCTGCGTCAGGCGGCGTCACCCTAGCGCAGGCGGCACAGCAATTCCTACCGCGCGCGTGCGCTGCGCCATGCGGCGTACGCGCCCGGCCTGTGATGAAACCGCCGACCGTGCATCAGCACCGCCAGTCGCGCAGTGGACGCCAAAAGGGGCGCCGCAATTCGTAGGCGACGAGCTCGGGCGAAAACCCCAACTCGCGCAGGCTGCGCGCGTCGATCAGGGCCAAGTCGTGCCGGGCCCGGCGGCGGGCTCGCCAGGTTTGCAGGGTGCTGCCGATAGCACGCCATAGGGAGAACGGTACTGGGTCCACCGGTTGCTGTACGGCATCGACGGCGACGTTCGTCTTCGGCGGATCGGCAACCGTGTCGATGACGGATTGATACAACGGGATGTCTGGATGCGAGCGAATATGGGACATGATCTCGTCTCCTGTGGGGTACGCTTTGATGGCCCTCATCACGTAGGACGCGCCTGGGCATCCAGCAATTACGCTCGGCGTAATGGCGACCGCTTTCCGCGATCGGTGGGCCATGGCTTGCGTTGTTCACGGTGGTCCGCTTGAGTGTCGGCGGCAACCGGATGTCGCGGCGCGGTGCAAGAGGAAAGCTGAGTGATGGATGAACGGATCGAATGCGACGTGCTGATCGCAGGGTCGGGGGCGGCAGGTTTCGCGACCGCGATCACCGCGGCGCATCATGGGCTCGACGTGATCATGGTCGAGAAGGAGTCTGTGTTCGGCGGCACCACGGCGTTCTCCGCCGGCGTGATCTGGATCCCGTGTAACGGGCATGCGCGCCGGCTCGGCATCGTCGATTCGCGTGCCGATGCGCTCACCTACCTGGAGCATGAGATCGGCAACCGGCTCGATCGCGCCAAGGCCGAGGCCTTTGTCGACAACGGCGCCGCGATGCTCGACTTCTTCGAGCGCCACAGCCATGTGCGCTATCTGCTGCAGACCATCCCGGGACTGCACGCGGTTGGCAACGATATGGCGAGCATGATGGGCGGCACATATCCGGGTGCCGGTATCACCATCGGCCCGGCGATGACGTTCGGCTACATTGCCGGCCGTCACCTCGCCGGCGTGGCCGACTGAAGCATGGACACCGTACGCACAAAGAGGCTTCTGATGTCTGATCTCTTCTCGTTGAAAGGGCGCGTCGCGGTGATTTCCGGCGCGTCGCGCGGCCTGGGACTCGATTTCGCGAAAACGCTGGCCAGTGCCGGTGCCTCGGTGGTGTGTGTCGCCCGCACCCAGGCCACGCTGCGCGCCGCCGTCGACGGTATTGTTGCCGATGGCGGCGCGGCCGACGCGGTGGCTTTCGACGTCACGGACGAGGCGGCGCTCACCACGGCTGTCGCCGATGTCATCGCGCGTCATGGCCGCATCGATGTGTTGGTCAACAACGCCGGTATTCTCTACCGCACACCGGTGGTCGAGACCACGACGGAGGACTGGCGGCGTGTGCTCGACACCGATCTCACGGCAGCTTTCATGCTGGCGCGTGCCGTCGGCCGCCATATGCTGGCGCGACGCTATGGGCGCATCGTCAACATCGCGTCGGTGATGGGTGTGCTGGGACGCGCCACTGTCGGCGGCTATGTCGCGGCCAAGCACGGGCTGATCGGATTGACAAAAACGCTGGCCGCCGAACTGGGGCCGGCGGTCACGGTGAACTGCTTGTCGCCCGGTTACATCCGCACCGAACTCAACGTCGCGCTGCAACAGAATCAGGAGTTCAGCACCATGCTGGAAACGCGCACGGCGGCGCAGCGCTGGGGTACGTCGGCCGACTTGCGGGGCGCGCTCTTGCTGCTGGCCTCCGATGCCGGTGCCTACATCACCGGCCACTCGCTGGTGGTCGACGGCGGCCTGACCAGCATCCTGGCGTGACAGG
>Ga0187894_10000670_pt1 | contig 45939 bp, 41 predicted proteins | sample GBC1701081metaG_FD_136650 | JGI IMG/M metagenome (GOLD analysis project Ga0187894, IMG submission 136650) | White microbial mat communities from a lava cave in the Kipuka Kanohina Cave System on the Island of Hawaii, USA - GBC170108-1 metaG ... | reverse complement strand
TGAACGCTAGAATTCTGACTATCGTTTTCCTTTTACGCATGTGATAAAATCTATATAATATATGAAATAAAAGATTATTCGAATACAAATTTGAGGAGGGTTCTTGAATGAATACCAGGATTTTCAGTATCAGCTCTTTAATGATTTTCAGTCTGTGTTTAATTGCAGCTCTTACGCTATTCCTCAATGAGCCGAGAGCGCAAAATGAAGCGAGCGACGGCGCGAAGAGCAATCAGCCGACTGCACTCACACAGGTCGAATCAAAATACGTTTGCATGGTCACGAACCAGCTCTACGACAAGGAGCAGATACCCGTGGCCGTCGACGGCAAAACGTACTACGGCTGCTGCCAGATGTGCGAAGCGAAGCTGAAAGGAGACCCATCCATCAGGATGGCGACCGACCCCGTGAGCGGCAAAGAGGTGGATAAATCCACAGCCGTGATAGGGGCCGCGCCCGACGGGAAGGTCTATTATTTCGAAAACGCGGAGGACCTGAAGGCCTACGCAAATACTCAGAGTCAGTAGGGCGTCCGCGAAGATAAGTTAAGACGGGGATTGTTAAACGGGGTTCTCAGGCGACCACTATCCTGTTACGCCCCTGGGCTTTGGCTTTATAGAGAGCCCTGTCGGCCGATTCCAGCAGGAGCTCCGCCGAGGAGCCGTGTTCGGAAAAGACGACAACGCCCATCGATACTTCCACTGAGCTCATGAAGCTCCCGCGGTGTCGTACGCGGACACGCTTGATTTCTTCGTGGAGCTGCTCAGCCCTCCTGCAGGTATTGTCGAGGGACGACCCCGGTAGTATCAGGACGAATTCCTCCCCTCCGTAACGGCATGCGATATCCTCGCGCCGGATACTGTCCTTGAAAAATTCGCCGATGCTGCGAAGCAGCATATCTCCCGCCGCATGCCCGTAGGTATCGTTGTACTGTTTGAAGTGGTCGATATCGATCATTATCAGACCGAGAGGCTCCTTGTTTCGCGCGACCCTGCTGATTTCCCTCTTGAGCGTCTCCTCCATATACCGCCTGTTGAAAAGACCCGTGAGGGAATCGTAAATCGCGTAGTTCTGGAGCGTTTCGTGGTGTTTTATGTTGCCGAGCGCGAGCGCAGTGAGCTTTGCCATGGTCGAAACGATATGGCTGGTATAGATAACTTCCCGCTCGCCGTCGGACCCCTCCGCATTCTGAATGCCGCTCTGGAGGTAGAGAAGCCCGAGGGTCTTACCCCTTGCAAGCATCGGGACGCAGTAATAGTCGTTATTGGACGTTCCGGTGAGGTGCTGACAGTAAAGCTCGGCGGGCGATCTATTCACGTAATGCAGCCTTCCGAGCCTGAGCGCCCAGCACTTATCGGGCAGGAATTCGTTCTCGCTTTTTAGCCCGTCCCCCCAGGTTGAAACGCATTCGAGGATACTCAGTACATCGTTGTATATGAACAAGGCTCCCGTCTCGCCCGGAAACAGTTTATTGCTGTAATTCGTGACTATCGTATAGACCTCTTCCACGTCGTGCGAAGCCTGAAGCAGCTCGTCCATCTCGCAGAGCAAGATGAGTTTCCCGTTCTGCCTTTCGAGCCTGCCGATGAGGTCTTGTATGTCTTTCCTGATGGCCAAGCTGTTCTCCTCTTCGCCGCCGATATCCACACCCCGGAATATTTTCTCCACGATGTCGGCCCCTTCCCCTGTGAGGGCATGGATTACATTTGGCCCCTCGCCCTTCGGAATCCCTCTTTCCGGAGGCGTATTATCGCCGTTTATCCTTAACGCATCATCCCCTTCCCCGGAGTCAGGAACGATTCGTCTCTGCTCGAGCAGAAGGATCACGTTCCCGGCAATCGTCTGAAGCATGGAGACCTGCTCGTAGCTCAGGTCCTTGGGCAGAAAGCCCGCCGTGCAAAGTGAGCCGATCCTGTGGCCGCTCCTCTCTATGAGCGGTAGACCCGCAATAAAATTTATATCGGGATACGCCTGCAGGAACGGGTTCTGCCTGGTCCTCTCGTCATCGAGAGGCCGCGATACCGATAGCACGTCTTCGGGGTGATTTATGACATAGGCTCCGAAGGACTTGTCGCGGGGAATTTCCCTCAAGCCGCTGTCCGTGCCGATAACAGATTTGATCCACTCCCTGTTCTCGTCAACGAACGTTATAAAGGCGATCGGGGTCTTCGCAACAAAGGCCGCGAGCCGCGCGAGCTCGTCGAAGGCCGGCTCGGGCCCGGTATCGAGAATGTTATATTCGAGGAGCGCCCTGAACCGCTCCACTTCCTCGTCATGAAGCCTCATGCTCGTTTTCCTGACGTTGTCTATGTCTCTATTCATGAGATCTGTCTCTATACATGTGCACCGATGGTTACCCGTAGACCCGAGCAAATATTATATCACAACCGCCGATAAAAATCCCTTAACAGATTAACTATGAAATTATACGCGGAAAAGCCCTCCTATGATGAAAGATTCCCGCAATTGGCTATAATATCGGTACGGAAATAATACCGGGGAAAGGATAAATGAGCATATTAAACACAGGCACGAAGCTGGGAGTCCTGGTCATCATATTCCTGGTGCTGGCCCTTCTCGGATACGCCCTTTTCGGGGATAGGGAGACCGTGAAGACGTCCCCTCTCGTAGGGAAAGACGCGCCCGAGTTTACGCTCAAGCTATTCGACGGGAGAAGGGTAAGCCTGTCGGAGATGAAGGGGAAAACCGTGCTTCTCAATTTCTGGGCGTCCTGGTGCATGCCTTGCAGGCAGGAGGCCCCGGCGCTCGAGCAGTCATGGCTGAAATATAAGGATAAAAATGTCGTATTCATAGGCGTCAATGTATGGGACGAGAATACAAGCGCCTCTACCTACATCGAGAAGTTCGGAGGGGGATACCCCCAGGGGATCGACCCCGAAGAGGAGATACAGGTCGACTACGGCATAGGGGGCGTGCCCGAGACCTACTTCATCGGCCCCTCGGGTGTAATTACGGATAAGTACAACGGGCCGCTGACTGAGGAAATAATCGATTATTACGTTAACAGGGCAGCCGGGCCTGAGAAAGATTCGCCCTCGGCGAACTAGAGGACATAAGCCAATAATAACCATGCCGACGATAAAGAATAGAACTATACCCGCCGCGATATTGACCCTTCTGTTTCTGATTTTCCAGCCGGGGGCACCCTCCGCCGAGAGCCTGGACGACCGCGTAAACGAGGTAGCGCACGAGCTCATGTGTCCCGTCTGCCAGGGGCAGAGCGTAGCGGAATCGAATTCCAACCTCGCCCGGGACATGAGGCAGATAATAAGGAAGCAGTTGGAAGAAGGGAAATCGAAAGAGGAAGTAATCGCTTATTTCGTGAACCGGTACGGGGAGACCATACTGGCATCCCCGCCGCCCAAAGGCGTGAACTGGCTTTTATGGCTGCTGCCCGGCCTCGCGATTATATTCGGAGGGCTCGGTATCGGGATATATCTCTATAGATCCCAGTCCGGCAAAAATTCAGGGGATTCCGGGAAACGGGCGCAAAAGACGGCGGCCGACAGCGATTATATGCTCAAGATCGACGAGGAGCTTAAAAAGCGCGAGTCGTGAGGGGTGGATTCCCGATTTATTTTGGCTTGTGTCAACGAGGCGCTTCGATAAACGGCTTAATTGCAGTCAGCGGAGGGCGACCGATTGCGCGCACGCTTACAATCGTTGTGCGGGAATGACATATACCCGTCCTTCGACAGGAACAGGGCGAACAGGGCGGGAATCGCGGCTGGAAGCCGCTCCTACATTCGAGGGGATTTATTTCTTGTAGGAGCACCATCTTGGTGCGATAGATTTTAAAATCCACCCTACCCATTTTAGATTTCTGCAACATCTAGACAGAAGTTAAATTACTTTGGTGCCTTTGTTGTCATCGCGTCCGGTTCTTACGCTTGCTCAGAACCGTTCTTTACGAAAGGAGGGAATTGAAAAGAGAAAGCGGGATTGCTTCGTCGCTTCGTTCCTCGCAATTGTTGATGTCAAGTAATTCGAGGCTGGGATTCTGTGGGATTTATTTTTCCCGACATTACAGAATTTGCGTTAAGAAAAGCGGGCAAGCGCCCGCAGGCGTACGGTCTCTAACCGCCACTTCCGCTAAATTTGTACTGTGAGCGACTTAAGCCCCTGCCGTCAATTAGCAACCGTAAAATGGACACTATGTGTCCAGCGTAAAAATCTTTCAGCTGTCCATTTGAAAGATTTTAGCTTCAACATAAGATTTTTAGCAAATTATGTTCAGTCTTTCATAAAACACACTACGTGTGTGATTTTTGCTTCTTTCCAGGCTACGGCAGGAGCCTTCGCCCTGACGAGTCATCAAGGAAAAGAAGGATAAAAAACAGCTTTTCTCCTTTCTATGCCTTTTCATATATTACATTACGCGTGTGTTCATCAAGGAAAGGGAGAATATTCTTTGTTTTCTCTACTAAGTTTCAGTCTCGACCGCTGCTTCCCTGAAATCCTGTCCCCGATTTACTTGACACCTACAGCAATGACAAAAATTTGTAGGAGCGGCTTCCAGCCGCGATTTTACAAATCTTAAAGACGAGATTCCTGATGAAGGCCGGCGGGTATGACAGAAAGTTAAAGCACCCATACACCTACCCTTCTAACTCTCTAGCCTAAAAATCTGCGAGCGGTATCGAGAACTTTTTCGTAATCCCGGGGAAGCTCGAACCAGACAATCTCCTTGTCTCTATTGAGCCAGGTCATCTGGCGCTTGGCGAAACGCCTGGTGTCGCGCTTGATAAGCCCGAGCGCCTCCTCAAGCCCGATCTCCCCGTCGAGGTGCCGGTTAATCTCCTTATAGCCTATGGACTGCATCGGTTTTAATTCCGGCCCGTAACCCATGAGTCTCAGATTTTTGACTTCCTCTACGAGGCCCTCGTCCATCATCCTATCGACCCTGAGATCTATCCTTTTCCTCAACTCCTCCCTGTCGACCCGTATGCCTATTTTGACGTACTCGAATTCCTTACCGCCGAACTCGTGGAGGGACTGCAGGTGTGACATCTTCTCGCCTGTGAGGTAAAAGACTTCGAGCGCCCTTTCTGCCCGCACGTAATCATTGGGATGTATCCTGGCCGCGGCTTCCGGGTCGAGGGATTTCAGTCTCTCGTACACGTAGCCCGCTCCGAATTCGGACCTGAGCTTTTTGAGTCTGTTTCTGATTTCGGGGTCCGCGGGGAGGTCCTCGATGAGCCCCGACAGCAGGACCTTGACATAGAGATAAGTCCCGCCGATGAGAATAATCCCCTTCCCCGATTGGTTGAGCTCAGCTATGACCTTACGGGCTTCCGCCCTGAACTTGCCGGCGTTGAATTCCTCGTCCGGATCTATGATGTCGATTATGTGGTGGGGGACGATGCCGCGCTCTTCGCGCGAGGGCTTGGCCGTGCCGATGTCGAGGTGTCTATAAAGCTGGAGAGAGTCCGCGCTCACTATTTCCGAGCGGAGAGCCTCCGCTATATCCATGCCCAGCTTGCTCTTGCCCGAAGCGGTGGGTCCGAGTATGACGAGGAGCCTGGGTTTATCAGATTTCACTTTTGACGCGTGATGAACAAATCAAAAAACAGTAATAAGGAAATTCACCGGTCCCGAAAAAAGCACGGGACCGGGAATGGACTAATCCCTTATATCGCACTGTTAGTGTAATTCTCTATATTCTCGTCCAGGGCCTGTTTTCTGCTGAGCCTGATCTTGCCGTCGTGCTCCTTGCCTATGCACTTTACGAGCACTTCGTCCTTCTCCTGAAGGATATCGGTGACGTTCTTGACCCTCGTAGGCGCGAGCTCGGATATATGCACGAGACCGTCTTTGCCGTATCCAAGCTCCACGATAGCGCCGAAATCGAGGATCCTCTTTACGGTCCCGCGGTAAATCTTGCCGACTTCGATTTCCTCAACTATGCCCTGTATTATCTTGACCGCTTTATCGCAGGCTTCCCTGTCGGGGGAAGCTATGTTCACCCTTCCGGAATCGTCTATATCTATCTGCACGCCCGTTATCTCGACGATCTTCTTTATGGTCTTTCCGCCCGAGCCTATAACGTCCTTTATCTTGTCCTGGCTTATCTGCATCGTGATAATTCTGGGCGCGTAAGTCGAAATGTCCTCTCTCGGGACCTGAATGATTTCGTTCATTTTATCGAGGACCGTCATCCTCGCGTCCTTAGCCTGCTCGAGCGCGGCCGACAGTATCTCTTTCGTTACCCCGGTCGTTTTGATGTCCATCTGGAGGGCGGTTACGCCGCTTTTCGTGCCGGCGACCTTAAAATCCATGTCCCCGAGATGGTCTTCGTCCCCGAGTATGTCGGTAAGGATGACGAAATCGTCGCCTTCCTTGATAAGCCCCATCGCTATGCCGCCCACTGGGGCGGATATGGGAACGCCCGCGTCCATCAGCGACAGCGTAGCGCCGCATACGGTGGCCATGGAGGAAGAGCCGTTCGATTCGAGGACTTCCGATAGAATTCGTATCGTATAGGGGAATTGGTCCTTTTTAGGGAGCACGGGAATTATCGACCTTTCGGCGAGCGCCCCGTGGCCTATCTCTCTCCGTCCGGGCCCAAGTCTGAAGCTTACCTCGCCCACGCTGTAGGGGGGGAAGTTATAATGGAGCATGAACGTCTTGGTGAGGTCGCCTTCGAGCGAGTCTATCCTCTGCTCGTCGTAGGTCGTGCCGAGGGTCGCCGTAACTGCCGCCTGGGTCTCGCCCCTCGTAAAGAGAGCGGAACCGTGAGCCCTGGAAAGGAACCCGACTTCGCCGTATATATTCCTGATATCGGTATACCCCCGACCGTCGAGCCTCGTCTTGTCTTTTACTATAAGCTCCCTTACCAGGTCCTTCAATAATTTTTCAAATGGTTTGGAAACGCCGATTTCTTCTTCCGGATGGAGGGACTTCAAATGCTCCTCAGTCTCGGCGCGTATGTCCTTGATCCGCTGCCTTCTCTCCGTCTTGGAAGCCGATATCAGGGTGTCCCTTAATTTCTGCCCGGCAAACGCAAGCACCTCCGCCTCGACGGGGTCGCCGCCGGCTTGGGAATCCAACACCCTTTTCTGAATATCCAGACCGGAAACGAGGTCTTCCTGGAGCTTTATGAACTCCTGGATGCTCTGATGGGCGAACATGAGGGCGTCCACTATCTCGGTCTCGGGGACTTCGTTCGCGCCGCCCTCGACCATGACGATCGCGTCTTTTGTCCCGGCGACGACGATGTTCATATCGCTCTCCGCCAGGTCCTTCTTCGTGGGGTTGCATATGAATGCGCCCCCGACCCTGCCGACTCTTACCGCCGCAAGTGGCCCGTCAAACGGGACGTCCGAGACCATGAGCGCGGCTGAAGCCGCAGTGAGGGACAGCACATCCGGATCGTGGTCGGCGTCGGCCGAGAATACGGTAATTATAATCTGCGTCTGATACGTAAAACCACTCGGGATAAGGGGCCTGATAGGCCTGTCTATAAGTCTCGAAGTCAGGACTTCCTTCTCGTTCGGCCTCCCCTCCCGCTTGAAATATCCGCCGGGTATCTTTCCGGCCGCGGAAGCTTTCTCCTGGTAATTGATGGTTAACGGAAGGAAATCCTCCCCTTCCGATTTTTCGTCCAGGGCGACGACGGTAGCGAGCACCGCAGTGTCCTCGTAACGCGCAAATACAGCCCCGTTAGCCTGCCTGGCAAGCGATCCGGTTTCGAGCCCGTAATGTTTATCGAAGATCCGGGCGTCAACCTTTTTTGGTTGTATAGTCAAAACTGGTCCTCCTTTGAACCCTACTTTCTAAGTCCGAGTTTCTGAATGAGATCCGGATATGTCTCCGGTTTGATTTTCCTGATGTAATTCAAAAGCCTTCTCCTTCTCGCGACAAGAGACACGAGACCCCTTCTCGAATGATTGTCCTTGGGGGCCTTTTCCGTATGGAGCGAAAGGTCCTTGATCCTGCGGGTAAGTATCGCGACCTGGACTTCGGGCGAGCCGACGTCCTTCTGATGCTGAGCGTAGTCGCTGATGATCTGAGCTTTTTCTTCCTTTTCAATCGACATCTAATGCCCTCCTTAAACTGCTATTTCAGTTTGTTCCGTTCCACCCTCAAATAAAAACCCTGAGCAGCCTGAATACTACAGCCCCGCCGCCGAGGTCTTCTGTTTCAGCCGAATCCACCAGGGCTTCCGTGACCGCAACGAGGGTCCCGCCCTCGTATACCATTACGCGCTCCCCCGCGCTGAACCGGGGGATTTCGAGCCCGCCGAGACTATGTTTCTTTAACTGCTTGCCTTCCCTTATTTCGCCCGCAATGTCCACATCCACATGAATCCGCTTCATATGGGAGAGGGCATGGTCGAGCGGAGCCAGGACTACAGGGCCGTTTTTCACGTCCTCGATCGTGACGGCGTCGTCGATGCTGAAACCGTCACTTTCGATCCTCCTCAGCTCCGTAAGGTGTCCGCCGCATCCAAGCTCGTCGGCGATGTCCGAAGCGAGCACCCTCACATACGTGCCGCGGGAACATTTTACCATAAATCTGACGAACGGGGGATTGAAATCCAGTAATTCGAGCTCGTTAATCAAAACTGATCTTTCCGCCCTCTCGACCTCCAAACCCCGCCTGGCATATTCATACAGCCTGACGCCGTCCTTCTTGAGGGCGGAGTACATGGGCGGGACCTGCGTAATTTTACCCCGAAATCCGGAAAATGTATCTAATAGTCTGGAATTATTGATAATACAGATTTCTTTCTCTTCCATTACCTTTCCGGTTAAATCTAGTGTGTCGGTTTTAATCCCGAGTCTCATCATCGCTTCATATTTTTTATGACTGCTTTCCATGAAGGGGATTATCTTTGTCGCGCTGTTGACGCAGATGGGCAGCACCCCGGTAGCGAACGGGTCGAGCGTCCCGGTATGACCGGCGCGCTTGGCCCCGAGTATCCTGTTGACCGCGTTGACGGCGGCCTGAGAAGTTATGCCTTTCGGTTTATCGAGGACCAGAACCCCGTTCAAGGGAGGACCTCCCTTACAGACTCGATCACCCTTTTTTTGACTTCGTCCAGATCCCCCGCGAGCGAGCACCCGGCAGCCCTGTAGTGACCCCCCCCGCCGAATCCCTCGGCGAGCTTCGCCACGTCCACCTGGCCCTTCGACCTGAAGCTTACCTTCCAGAGAGAACCGTCCTTATCGACCTCCTCCCTGAAGAGGATAGCGACCTCGACGCCTTTGATGCTCCTCGGGATATTCACTATGCCTTCCGTATCTTCCTTGAATGCCCCCGTTTGCGCGAACATCTTTTTATCCACGTGGACAGAGGCAATTTTTTTGTCCCCCGAGACCTCGAGCGTGGGAAGCACGAGACCGATGAGCTTAAGCTTCCTCAAAGGCTCGTTTTCAAAGAGCGCTTCGGATATTTCCGCGGGGTCAGCGCCATGCTCGACAAGCTCCGCCGCAACCCTGAACGTATCGGGGTTGGTGTTGGAGTACCTGAAAGAGCCCGTATCGCCTATTATCGTCGTGTATATGTTGTCCGCTATATCGCTGTTAATTTCAACCGGCAGCCGCTTCAGGACTGAGTAGACTATTATTCCCGTCGAGGAAGAGCGGGGGTCGAGGAGACGGAGGTCGGCTGATGAATTGTTGGTCTGATGATGGTCCATTATTATGACTTTTCCGCCCCGGCCGGTACTGAGGAAATCCTCGAACTCGCTCCCTGCCCTGTTCGTCCCCGTGCAGTCCACGGCAAAAACAAGATCGAACGTCCCTTCTATTCCGTCGAGCGATTTCACTATCCTGTCCGAATGAGGGAGAAAACGGAGGATCTCGGGCACCCCGTCCTTATTATAGAATACCACTTCCTTGCCCATCTGCTCCATACCGAGACCGAGCGCGAGCGTAGACCCTATGGCGTCGCCGTCCGGGTTTTCGTGCGACGAAACCAGCACCCGTTTAGCGTCTTTTATCAGTCCCAATATCGTGTCCATCTCACTTCTCACCGGCAATCCCTCTTAAGATTTCGTCGACTTTGTAGCCTTTTTCAAGCGCGCTGTCGTAGCTGAATTTGATGTCGGGTATCTTCCTCATTCTGAGCCTTTTAGCGAGCTTGCTCCTTATGAAGCCCTTCGCGTGAAGAAGCCCTTCGAGCGCGTCCGACCTCTCGGCCTCGCCGCCGAGCACGGTGAAGAATATCTCGGCCAGGCTGAGGTTCTCGGTTATCTTTACGCCCGTTATAAATACCGAGCTTATACGAGGGTCCCTCAACTCGCTCCTGACTATCATTTCGGACACTTCCTTCACGATCTCGTCCGATATCCTTTGCGACCTCTTGTACGTCAACCCCAAAACCCGTCTCCTAAAAATGAATTATTTCGAATTCCCTCTGCCCCATCTCGACGACCCCGGTAGATTCTATAAACTGTGTTACCCGGTCGAGGACCGAGTTCACGATCCGGGACTCGCTGCCGACTAACGAGATGCCTATCGTAGCCTTCTGCCAGAGATCGTGCGATCCTACCTCGGATACCGATACGTTGTTGAACCTGGATTTAATTCTCTGGATAAGACTCTTCAGCGTCTGTCTCTTGGCCTTGAGGGATCTGTTGCCGTTCATATATAGATCAATGCGTAGTATGCCTATAACCATCTACCCGCGGTTAGAGCTCTTGCTTAAATTGTTCATGAGTGTAGAGCTCGAGCGTGTCGCCGACCTTGACGTCGTTGAACCGCTCGATTCCGATACCGCACTCGTATCCTGTGTTTACCTCTTTCGCGTCGTCTTTAAACCGCTTCAAGGACGCGAGCTTGCCTTCGAATATCACGACCCCGTCCCTGACCACCCTGACGCTGTTATCCCTCGAGACCTTGCCGTCAGAGACCATACAACCCGCGATAGTCCCTATCCGCGAAATTGTGAACGTTTCCCTGACCTCGGCGTGACCCGTAATCTTTTCCTTGATTATCGGCTCGAGGAGGCCCTCCATGGCGCCCCTGACCCTGTCTATGAGCTTGTAGATTATGGTGTGGAGCTCGAGAGACACTCCCTCCCTCTCTGCTATCTCGAGGGCGTTGACATCGGGTCTTACGTTGAACCCGACTATTATCGCGTCGGACGCGCTCGCGAGCGCGACGTCCGTTTCGTTTATTGCGCCGACGCCCGTATGAACGATCTTGACCTGACATTTATCCGTGCTCAGTTTGCCGATTGACTCGTTAACTGCTTCAACCGACCCCTGCGTGTCCGCCTTGATTATAAGCGCCAGCTCCTTCGCTTCTTCCTGCTCGAGGCTCTGGAAAAGGTTTTCGAGCGACGGCTTCCTTTCCCTGGCCGCAGCGGATTCCCTCTGCTTCATCTCCCTGTGGCCGACTACTTCCTTCGCCGCCCTTTCGTCCTTTACGACATAGATGAGGTCGCCCGCTTCGGGCACGCCCGAGAGGCCCATTATCTCTACGGGCATCGAAGGCGGGGCCTCCGTTACGCGCCCGCCCCTGTCGTCGATGAGCGCCCTCACCTTGCCCGAGGTCGTCCCCGAAACGAGGTAATCCCCGATATGGAGCGTCCCTTCCTTGATGATGACGGTGGCTACGGGCCCCCTGCCCTTATCGAGCTTGGCCTCTATGACAAAGCCGTTCGCCCGTTTTGACGCGTCCGCTTTGAGCTCGAGTATGTCCGCCTGAAGGAGCACGAGCTCCAAGAGCTCGCGTATGCCCTTCTTCTGCTTGGCCGAGACCTCCGCAAAGAGCGTATCGCCCCCCCATTCCTCAGATAAGAGGCCTATTTCGGAGAGCTGCCTCTTTATCCTTTCCGTATTCGCCTCAGGTTTGTCTATTTTATTGATCGCGACGATTATCGGGACCTGCGCCGCCTTGGCATGGTTCACAGCCTCTACGGTCTGGGGCATGACGCCGTCGTCCGCCGCTACGACCAGTATGACTACGTCCGTGACCTTCGCCCCGCGCGCCCTCATGGCGGTGAAGGCCTCGTGACCCGGGGTGTCCACGAAGGACACCTTTCTGCCGTCAACGTCGACCGCATACGCCCCGATGTGCTGCGTGATGCCTCCCGCCTCGCCCGCGACTACGTTAGTCTCCCTTATGGTGTCGAGCAGCGTGGTCTTACCATGGTCGACGTGTCCCATTACAGTCACTACAGGCGGCCTGGGCGTGAGCTCCCTGTCGCCCTGTTCCGCGTATTGCTCGAGCAGTATGTCTTTCTCCTCGAATATATCGACCGCAACGTCGAACCCGAATTCCTCCGCTACGAGCGCAGCGGTCTCATGGTCGAGCGCCTGATTGAGCGTCGTTCTGACGCCCATCGTTATGAGTTTCTTTATGACGTCCCCCGCCTTTAAGCTCATCATTTTCGCGAGCTCGCCCAGGTTTATGGATTCGCCGATCTTGAGCGTCCGCCTGGCGGGTTTCGCAGGGAACGGTATGACCCTGGCGTCTTCAGCGATCTCGGTCATATGATCCCTCGTCCTGAAGATATCCTTCGAATTCCTATCGAACGCCTTTTCCCTGTGCGCGGTGGTCGCGGTAGTACGCGCCCTCGCGCGTCTGTCCTCGACGAGGTATTCCCTTTTTCTCCCGGGGAGCTTCGTCCGAAACGCCTTCCGCAGCTCCTCGAGCGTATCTTCATCGATTATTTCTTCCCGTTTCGGTTTGACCCTGCGGACTTTCTTCTTTGCCTTCTTGGCCGTTTCCTCCGCATCGTCCTTTTCAACCGCCTTCTCTCCGGGCACTGCGCCCGCTTTAGACCCGGGTACGGCCCCTTCGAGCGCCTCTTCCTCAAGCGGGGATTCCGCGAGCTCGTCCGCGTCTTCATCCCCGGACACCGCGCCGAGCGTATCTTTCCCGGGCGCGGGTCCGTCCGGTGACTCCGGCGCCCCTGACTCATGACCGGGCCCCGGGCCCTCGCCCGGAGCTGCCGCCCCGTCATTTAACCCCTGCGCATACCCTTCCTGCTCCTGTTGTTCTTCCGGGGTTTGAGGCGGCGCCTCTTTAACTTCATCCTCTGCGGGCTCCTCTAATTTCTTTTTCCTGCGGAGGACCACCCTTTCTCCCTGTCTCCGCTCGACCACCTCGTCCCCTTTATCCGAACGGAATACCCTGACCTTCTCTTTTTCCTCTTCAGCGGGTTTTTGCTGCGAGGCGGCTCCTCCCCCGCCCGAAGCCGAAACCCTGTCCCTTATCTTCTTCGCTTCCTCTTCGGTAATGGAACTCGCGTGGCTCTTTACGGATATACCGAGGCCCTTCGCCACGTTAAGTATTTCAGCGTTCGATTTGTTTAAATCCTTCGAGAGCTCGTAGACTCTTACATTAGACATATATAGCGCACCCTGTACAAAAACACTTATTTACAATAAATTAAAAAGCTTAAGCATATCCGGAAAAGAGTACCAAAGTTTACAGGCGATTGCAAAAGCGAGACCGGTCCGGAAACACGCCTGCAAAAGCAATTTATGTAATCTCCCGGTATTGTTCCCTTGGTCCTTCGAGCAATATCTGACTGATTATTCTAAACGGCAGCCTATTGTTCCTGTTCCGCGGCGTTTCCGCTCTCCCCGACCGGAGCTTCCCCTTCGGTAAACGACATCTGCTCGAGCTTGTCCTTAAGCGCAATCCTCGCGGCCGTCTGCAGCTTGAGCGCGTCTTCTTCGTTCTTTAACCCCGCAGACTTGACGAGCGTCTCCGGGTCCGCGAACGCAATGTCCTCGAGTTTATGGAACCCCTCGCCGTAGAGCAGATTGGCGGTCACTTCCTTCACGTTGGGAAGCGACATAAGGAGGGTGACGACGTCCTGCTGCTCGCGCTTGACCTGAGACTCGGTCTTGATGTCGATCTTCCATTCGGATAGCTGGGACGCGAGCCTGACGTTCTGACCCCTCCTCCCTATTGCGAGAGAGAGCTGGTCGTCGTTCACGATTATCTCCATGGATTTATTGTCGTCGTCTATTATGACCTTGCTTACCCTGGCCGGGGAGAGAGCGTTGCACGCGAACCTGGCGGCGTCCGAAGACCAGGGGACTATGTCTATTTTTTCTCCCTTCAGCTCCTGTATTACGTTCTGGACCCTGGCCCCCCTCATGCCGACGCAGGCGCCTACGGGGTCGACGTCGGTATCGTTCGACGTGACGGCTATCTTCGTGCGGCCGCCGGGGTCCCTGGCTATCGCCTTTATCGACACTATCTGATCGCCTATCTCGGGCACCTCGGACTCGAACAGCTTCCGTACGAAATCGCGGTGGGAGCGGGAGAGGATGAGCTGAGGGCCCCTTTTCGTTTCCTTTATCTCATAGAGGATGGCTCTCAGCCTTTCTTTGGGCTTGTAGTACTCCCTCGGGACCTGCTGCTCGGGCGGGAGTATAGCCTCCGTCCTGCCGAGGTCGACGATTATGTTCTTCCTCTCGACGCGCCTCACGATACCGCTTATGAGCTCCCCTTTCCTGTTCTTGAACTCTTCGTATATGACCTTGCCTTCTGCCTCTTTGATGCTCTGGAGTATTTTCTGCTTCGCGTTCTGTATCGCTATCCTGGTAAAATCCGGGTTTATCTTCACCCCTATCTGGTCGCCGAGCTCGGCTTCGGGGTCGAGCTTGACGGCTTCGTCGACGGATATTTCCATGTCCGGGTCGGCGATGTCGTCTACTACAGTCTTGAATTCGAAGAGCTCCACGTCGCCGTCGTCCTCGTTAAAATGCACCTCCAGCTCCTTTTCCTTATCCTGCATCCGGAAAAGCTTCTGGGCCGCGGAGAGCACCGCTTCTTCCACGGCGCTTACGATCTCTCCTTTTTCTATGCCCTTGTCCTTACAAACAGAATCCATCACACGGCTTAATTCCGTCATCGTAGCCATTTGTTCGCCCCCTTAGAAGTCCAGCTCCAGGTTAGCCTTTTCTATATCGACGTACGGTATGGAGAAATTGCCCACTTCTGTCTCAACAGTTGCAAGACCATCCTTGAATTCGAGGAGTCTGCCTATGAATATTTTCCTCTTTTCAAAATCCTTATTTGTCTTAATTTTCACTTTCTTTCCCTTGTATCTTAAAAAATCTCCGGGGTTCCTGAGCGCCCTCGTGAGACCTGGAGAGGAGACCTCGAGAGTATAGGAGCCGGGTATCATGTCGTGTATGTCGAGGAGTGTCCCAAGCTCCCTCGAGACGAGAGCGCAGTCGTCTATGGTCACCCCTTCTTCCTTGTCTATATACACCCTGAGCACTCCGTTCTTACCCTGTCCCTTGAACTCTAAATCGAAGAGCTCGATACCCTTTCCTGCAAGGAGCGGTTCCAATAACTCCCTGACATTAAACAAAATATCATTTTCCTGTGAAGCCATTGCCCTGCTCTCTCAATTAAAAAAGCGGGACGTACCCGCTTTGTCTTATGATTTTACCCTAATAGACCCGATAGGGCAAGGACGGAGGGGGGGCCGGCCGGAGGCATTTAACTCCATATCAGGACTTGATTCTCTTAAGTTTCCCGAGGAGTCTTGCGAGGAGCCTGAGCCCCTCTTCGTCGGGGGGGTCCCCGAACCTCAATCCCAGGTACATATCGGTGAAGAGCTTCATCACGGGCGAGCCCGCGTAAGGGCTCCGGGCGAGCGAGTCGGCAAATTCACTAGCCGTCATTGAATCGGGCTTCGGGAACCCCTTTTTGGTCAGAAGCCCGAGGGCCTGGGCATACAGGGCGGCGGCCTTTCCCCGGGGGCTCCTGCCTCGACGGAGGAAGAAAGGTTTAATATCCGGTTTCGAAGCCGTAAGCCATATGCACAATGCGAGCGCACCGATGACGGCGGCAGTCCTCCAGTCGAGCAAAGACCTGATACCCGCGCCGCGGAAAAGCGTCCTGTTTTTCCAGCTCCACTTATCCCTGGCTTCGTTTAACAGCTTGAGCTGGTCCCCTTGACCGAAATCGATTACGTACCTGCTCCATCTGAACCGGAGATAGTCGAGATATGAGGTGAGGAGTGGAAAAGCGCCCGCGACCGCCCCGGCCTGGCCCTCGGGGGTGGGGTCGAACGTCACCCAGCCGCGCCCCGGGATATAAGCCTCGACCCAGGAATGGGCGTCGCTTTCGCGCACGAGGAAAAAATTGCCGTGCTCGTTCGGAGCCCCTCCGATGAAGCCGTTCACGACCCTCGAAGGTATACCGGCTTCCCTTAGCAGGACGGCCATGGCCGTGGCGAAATACTCGCAGTGCCCCTCTTTTCTCGTAAAAAGGAACTCCTCGAGGGGGAACCCCGCCTCGCCCCGCTCGAGGGTGCGCGTATAAGCGTAATTAGCGAGCAGGTAGCGCTTTACCGAGAGGGCTTTATCGTAAACACCTGAATCCGAAGCCGTTATTTCAAGAGCGAGATCCCTTACACGGTCCCCCAGCGGAGGGAGCCTGAGAAAAGCGTCCATATTATCGGCTCCGGCCGTATCGCCGTTCGGGAGCTCAGCGGGAGCCGGAGCGCCGATATCGGAGACTGCGTAGTATTTAATCCTGTACGATATTCTGTCGCGGAGGCTGTACGAGTCGTTCGACGCGGCCACGCTGCCCCCGGGAACGGAGCCGAACCCCACGGGCACGTTCGCCGAGAAGAGGACGTCCGTATCGAGGGGCTCGGTTATAATCTCCTGCTCTAGAATGTCCCCCGCCCTCCCCGCGTGCCCGTCTCCCACCTGGACCCTCCCTGCCGGGCCGGGCTTGTATATCTTGTAGCCTGCCTGACCCGCGCGCCAGGACTCCCCGTCGAATTCGTCGAGAGCCACTCCCCGCCAGTATACGGGGTAGGGAACGTCTGATATGTCGCGGTTCAAAACCCTGACCATCATCACGGGAGAGCCGTCGAGCTTGATCTCGCCGACCCTGCCGAGTTTGACCTCGTCCGAGAAACCGCTCCTTAGCTCCCCTGCCCTGAGGAAGCCGGACCCGAAGTAGCTCCCTCCGAGCCTGGGGACGGATATGAAAATCAGAGCCGCAGTGAGGAGTATGCAAATGCCGAGTACGACGCTCGTGCCCAGAAAACGAGGCGAAACCAGCCCGGGCTCGTCGCTCCCTGGGCCCCCGGACTCGAGCGCCCCCCGCCTCATCTCAAAAACGATCATGGCGCCGACCGCGACCGCGATGTAAACGATGAACGCCGCCGCGTAAGAAAAGCTGACCGTGACTATGGTGCCCGCTATGAATTGAAAGAAGCTCAAGGCATAGATCTGCGTTATGTCCCTCATGTTCTTTCTGCCGAGGAGCTTCAGTACCTGAACGAGTATCAGGAACTCCAGTATGCCCTTGAAGAGCTCGACGCCCATGAGAAAAACTCCGAGCGAAACGTAGAGAACGAGCAGGAGCGCGAGAACCGTGGATATACCGCGGCCTAGATAATAGGCCTTGCCGTACCTTTCGTTATAGAAGCTGAGAATGAGAGAGAAGGAAAAAACGGCGATTACCGGGAGACCGACCGCGCCCGTGAGAGAGATCGACATGGAGCCCGCAAGGGCCAGAAGGTGAGTGAATACCGTAAGCGCATTTGAGACTCTCATAAAGTATGGATACCGGAAGGCCTGATTTCTGGCAAAGCGCCGCACCCCCCGAATAAATTCTATACCCGTTAGAAAACGTGTAAATATCGAATAGCCGAATGCATTACGGAGGGGGAAATAAAAAAGGGCGGGGCGGGAAAACTTCTACACGGGAAAGGGGCGGGATGACCTGCTCAACGCGCCCTCCCCCTGTACCGTTCCTTGATGTTATGGAGGGTAGTTTGCTGCTCCTGAGTGAGTACGTTTTTAATCTTGAGATACATCTCGACCTTAATACGGGTAAGTGTGGCCTTCATATCCTCGATATGGTCCGTTATTTCCATCACCTCGTCCCTCGAGCATTCGGGTTTTCTGAGGACGTTCAGCAGCTCTGCCTCCTCCTTCTTGAGCTCCCTCTGGAAGAGCACTATCCGCTCCTTGTAGGAAGAGAAGACATCGTCGATTGTTTCGACCTGCTTATCGGTGAGCTCCATTTCCTCTTTGATCCTGGGGTTCTTCCACCATTTATAATGGATTTCAGCGCCCATGAAACCGAACGCATTTACCGACAAGAGACATGCGGCTGCTGCTAATGCGAACGACACCCTCAATTCGTATCTCCGTATCCGTTTATTTTCATGATTTCCACCCTGTTTTCCCAAGGGCCGTAGATAGAGAGGACGTCGGTCGTCTCTCTCGTAGTGGCATGGTCGAGCTCGAGTAGTATCTGCTCGTCCCTCGCATCGTTATCCGCATAGGTCTCGAATCCCTGATCGGGTTTGAATAAAGCGAATGTAAATATGCCCGCTATAAGGACCGATGCCAGGGCGCCTGCCAACGCCCAGCTGAGCCTTAATTTCCTGACATATGAGAAGACGCCCCGGCCGGGCGCACTTTCTTCTTTCGATACGCGGTCCCAGAAAGCGGAGACGAAATCGCTCCGGGGCTCGATCTCCCGCCACTCGTCGAGCAGGTTCCACACCCGGCCGGATTGCGACATGTACAGACTGCAACCGGGGCATTCCCGGATATGCGCCTCGATAGATTCTATGCCGGACGGCGGCAGATCGCCCGACGACCAGCTGACAATGAGCTCCCTGTAATCGCTACACTCCATACTCTCCTCCTCCCGGCAAGTACGGCTTCAACTTGTCAATTAATTTCATCCTGCCCCTGTGGACGTAGGACTTGACCGCGCCCACGGTGCACTCGAGCACACGGGCCGCCTCTTCATATGAAAGCCCCTCGTATTTACAAAGCATAATAGCAACTTTCTCCCTCTCTGGCAAAGACTCCATAGCCAGAAATATTACGTCCTTTATCTCCTTTCTGTATATCAGATCGTCGGCGATATCGATTTCCGGGTCCCCTATTTCCCCGCCCTCGTCGTTCATCGCATCGAGGCTCAAGTCGACGTTCTTTTTCTTTACGTGGGTCAGGCTCACGTTGGTCGCGATCTTGTAAAGCCACGTCGAGAACTTGGCTTCGGGCCTGTATTGCTTGCGGGACCTGTAAATTCTTAAAAACACCTCCTGGGCGAGGTCTTCCGAATTCTCTTTCAGATTGGTGTACCTGTATATATAATTCACAACCCCTTTGTAATGCCTCCTCATTAATTCGCTGAATGCACCGTCGTCCCCAGACTTTGTCCTCAGCATGAGCTCTATGTCAATGTCCATTTGGAGCAAATTCAGCCTTGTTATTTATTAACTTAAGATTTCGGAAAAGGTTGCACAATCAACCCCGCCAAGGACCCCGTTTCATGAGGGAAAAGACCCGGCCCTGGATCTCAGATTATAATTAATTAACTTATCGAAGACATTCGGGATAATTATCCTCTTGGCAATAAAATAAGCTATTATCACATAAAGCGAGCCTATTATTAAATCTATTATATAGTGCTGGTTGAGATATACGGCGGAGAACCAGGCGCACAGCGGATATGCAAAGAAGAGCCACGAGAGACCCCCGAAACGAATCCAGATAAACAATGCTATAACCGTGGGATAGCCCGCATGCAGCGAGGGTATGGCTGCGAAGTAATTCGAATTAAAGGTGTTCCACAGGCTCTGGAGATAGTTCCTTCCGATCAATTTGTCAAAATTGACCAAGGCTCCGGCCGAATCGAGGGCTTCCGCCGAGGGCTGCTCGAAACCGTGTTGGAGAACGTACCACGGGGGAGCGGCAGGCAACATCATGAACGTTATAAGCGCCATTATGTTCAGAACGGTGAACGTATATACATAAACATAATAATTCCTCCGCTCATTTAAAGTGTGCCAGAAAAACCAGCCCAGGAGGAGAGGGGCAATGAAGTGGAGAACATAGAAACCGGCAGAAAAGACATCAAGGAATATCTTTAAAGGCTCACCCAAATTTTCGAATTGAAACCGTTGCAGGTAGAAAGCAGGGACCATCGAGCCCGTGAGCCAGCCGAATAGATTTCTTTCAAGGTCGTAAGGCTCCGCGATAAAGACATAGCCCCTCATCGAATCTGCGACACCGCGCATCATGTCGTATGCAACCCAAAAGACTATGAACGGCGACCAGTCGATCAAGAACCTTATGCCCCACTCCTTTCCAAACAAAAGAAAGACCAAGATAATTAGTGAGAGGAAGAAATGATCGGGCCTGAGACCAATCAACCTATGCATGGCGTAGCAATAGGCGATTAAGAGAGCGAAAACGAAAACCCTCCAGCCTAGACCGGACTGAAGAGCATTTTTTATAGAGGTTCTTTCTAATCCGTTAAGCATCCGGTACTCGCGGGCGGGAACAACAATTACAGGATTTTTCGGTGCCTATCGAGATTCCGGTGCCGGGATTCCTAACCATTGAAAGAATGAAGACAGCCTCACCCCCCCTATCGATTTGCCGGGGCCGGGCACTCGTCAAAAAACCTGACTCCCGACACAGCGCTCGAGACTCCGGGCGCAAGCAGGCCTATTGCTCGTAGGAGCCGGCTCGGATATCATGCAAACTATTTCTTTTTCATCCTTTCAAGGTAAACGCCGGTCCTGGTGTCGACCTTGATAATATCGCCCACATCTATAAACAAGGGTACCTGAATCGTGGCGCCCGTCTCGAGCACCGCGGGCTTAGTGGCCCCGGTAACCGTGTCGCCCCTCATGCCGGGCTCGGTGTCCCTGATCTCGAGCTCGACCGCGGTCGGAACCTCGACGCCCATGGGCTCGCCGTTGAAGTACAGCACGTTCACTTCCTGCTGATCTTTTATGAAGCTCGCGACCTCGCCCACCTGGGCCAGACTCAGCGTGTGCTGCTCGTACGTCTCGAGGTCCATAAAATGATACCCTATCTCGTCCTTGTAAAGAAACTGCATGGACTTTCTCTCAGTGTCGGGCACGCGGAACGAATCGCCCGACCTGAAGTTCTTCTCCTGCACCGCTCCCGTTACCACGTTTCTGATACGGGTCTTCATAACGGCGCTCCTCTGCGCCATCTTGGAATGACTGTATTCGATGATCTCCCATATACCGCCCTCGTATTCTATCTTGAGACCCTTATGGAACTGATTAGTCTGGACTACTCCCATCTAATGCTTACCTCCTGATTTATTTAAGAACCAAACACGGGTCTATCGGTCGCCTTCGTCATCACGCGCATCTTCGTCATCGGCCGTATCCTCTTCGGGGCCGCCCGGTATCCTGTAGCCCCCGGTCACCCACGCCCCCAGGTCGACCATCTTGCACCTCTCGGAGCAGAAGGGCCTCCACTTGTTCCCCTCCCAGGGAGAAAGCTTTCCGCACTTGGGGCATCTCGTTTCCACGGGCATGAAATTATTTCCTATCAACCGTACATTTCAAGGATATGGTTAAAATTCACGCCTTGGACTGGGTTGAGTTTTCCGCCTTGGGCGCCTCTTTCCTGGACGGCTCCTTTTTCGCCGCAAAGGACTCCTCCACGAGCTCGCATACTATATGCGCAAGCGTTATGTGGAGCTCCTGAATCCGGGGAGTGGATTTGGAAGGGACGCTCACCGAGCAATCGACCGCCTTTTCGACCCTGCTCTTGTCCTGCCCGGTAAAAGCGATCGTCTTTAGTCCGAGCGCCTTCGCCGTCTGAAACGCTTTTATTACATTCGCCGATTTCCCGCTCGTCGTTATTCCCCATGCGACGTCCCCCTTATTCCCGAGCGCCTCGATCTGGCGCGAAAAGACGTCCTCGAAGCTGCCGTCGTTGGGTATGGAAGTGAGGATGGAAGAGTCGGCCGTAAGGGCAAGCGCCGGGAGGGCTTTCCGCTGTTTCGAGTACCTGTTCACGAACTCGGCCGCGATATGCTGGGAGTCGGCTGCGCTCCCCCCGTTCCCGAATATCAGCACCTTCCCGCCCGACTTAAGGGACTTGATAACCGTCGAGGCGGCTTCTTCCACCTCCGCCGCCGATTCCTTGGCGAAACGGAGCTTAATGTCGGCGCTTTCCCTGAGTCTCGAAATAATCCGTTCCTTCATGTCTTATGTCCTTTTGAACATCCTCTCTATTTCGGTATAGGAGATCTCCCGGGCGACCGGCCTCCCGTGGGGGCACGAATGGGGGAACTCGGCAAAGTCGAGCTCGCAGAGGAGCGCCTTCATCTTCTCGGGATTAAGCTCGTAGTTAGCCCTTATTGAAGAGTGACACGCCATCGTCGAAATCACGGTATCTATTTTATCGCTCAGGCTCTTCTCCGCTCCCGACTCCTTTATCTCGGATACGATGTCCCTGACGAGACGCTTGAGGTCGGTATTTTTAAGGAGAGCCGGGACCCTCCTGATTATATAAGCATTCTCTCCGAAACCTTCAATATGGAGCCCCAGCGGCTCGAGTTGAGCCGAATGTCCCGAGAGCACGTCCGATTCGTGCGGGGAGAGCTCGACTACCTCCGGCACGAGGAGGTCCTGGGTCTGGATTGTACCGTTTCCGGTGTAGGCCTTTTTAAGCCTTTCATAATTTATCCTTTCATGGGCCGCATGCTGGTCGACTAGTATCATGCCGTCAGCGGAGGCGCATATTATATAGAGGTCGCCGAGCTGTCCCAATACCTTGAGGCCTGAATAAAACCCGGTCTCGCCGAAAAGCCCTTTCGCCGGGCCCTCCCCTCCGGCAGGGATATTCGGCTCACTGTCAATTGTCGGGCCCGGGGCTGCGGGCGTACCAGCTTCGTTATTATATACCCGGAAACCGTTCACGCCGCGGCCTGTCTCAACGCCGTCCGGTCCCCGGCCGCCGTAGTCAGCGCCGCTCTCGCGGGCGGGGAGGTAACCCCCGGGCGCGTGTCCGAAACCGGGCCTGTGACCGCCCAGCCAAGGCGCCCTCTCGAGCATCCCGGCAATCGACTCCCTTATGAGGTCGCCTACGAGCCTCGCGTTTCCGAACCTGACTTCGTTCTTCGTGGGGTGGACGTTCACGTCCACGTCCCCCGCGGGTATATCGATGAAGAGCACCCCCTGGGGGAATTTCCCCTTCTCGATCATCCTGCCGTAGGAGTCGATCAGCACCCGCGTCAGGAACCTGTCCCTCACGCTCCTCCCGTTCACGTAGGTATAGAGCTTCTGGGTCGCGGACCTCGTATCGAGCGGGCCCGCCATCAAGCCTGAAACGCGCACCCCCATGCCCTCGGCCGAGACCCTGTGGAGTCCGATTCCCGGATATAACTCCGATATCCTCTCGGAGACGGCCTCTCTCCCAGGGAGGCGGAGAAGCGTCCTCTCTTCGCTCCGGAGCTCGAAACCGATGCCGGGCCTCGAGAGGGATTCCCTCTCGACGATATCGAGCACGTTCGAGAGCTCGGTCTCGGTCTTTCTCATGAACTTATGCCTTGCGGGGGTATTATAGAAAAGATTCCTTACCTCGACGGTCGTGCCCGGAGGCGCCCCTGTTTCTTCTACGCTCCTGACGACGCCCCCTTCGACGGCGATTACGGTGCCTATTACCTGATCGTGCGTCCTCGTCGTCATCCTGAACCTGGATACGCTCGCTATACTCGGAATAGCTTCCCCTCTGAAGCCGAGAGAGCTTACGGAGAAGAGGTCCTTCAACTCTCTTATCTTGCTCGTCGCATGGCGTTCGATGGACATGAGAGAATCGTCCCTCGTCATCCCCTCGCCGTCATCGGAAACCCTGATGAGCCTCTTCCCGCCCGACTCGAGTTCAATATCTATTTTCTTGCTTCCCGCGTCGATCGCGTTTTCTATCAGCTCTTTTACAACAGAGGCCGGCCTTTCCACTATCTCCCCTGCCGCTATTTTGGAGACAAGATTATCGGATAAAATCCTTATCTTACCCATCTGGTACGAGCCAGTTTACATAAAAGAGGGATACGAGTCAAAAGAGCGGAGCAGGGGTCGCGCGGTCTCGATTGAAACGGGCTCCTTGCGGCCGCGGCTTCGAGGGAAGCCGCTCAAAATATCTTTAAAATAATCAGAACGAGGAAGAAGAGCGTCGGGAGAAGGACACATGCTATAGATAAAACCGTGTATACGGAAAGCGTAGTCCGGGCCCCCACGCCGTAGACGTCGTCAGAATGTTTTTTTAGTATCCGCAGATATTCGTTCAGCATCGGGTCTATATATAATCTACTTAAAAAGGAATAATATTGTAAACGGGCAATCACGAAGAGGGCGCGCCCGTAAGGAAACGCCCGGGGCTCGCAGCTTTTGCCGGTATACGCCTGAAAACTTTATCTGCATTGAAAAAACCGTTATATTTGATAGCTACAATTTCGACTCCGATTATGTATAATCTTAACCTATTCTCACTGTCAAATTAAGGAGATACGATGCATCTTTTTCCCGGCCGCAATATTATTAAAGCCCTCTATCCCGGCGTGCGCTTCTGTATTACGGCGTCACTCCTCCTGGGGGTTCTGTTCTCGGGGGTCGCGGCGCCCGCGTCCCGCGCCGTAGACAGGGAATTGGAATCGCCCAAGAGGGTGCTCCTCGTAAAAGACTACAAATGGGCTTCGGGCGGCATGGGCAGGCCCGCCATCATGAAGGAGATCACGCTCCAGAACGTCGGCAAGTACGACTACGAAAACATATCCATCGAGGTAGACCTCTATACGAAGAACGACATACCGCTCGGCTCGATCAGAGGGACTATTCACGACATACTCCCGCACGGGAGCGAAAAGACGTTCTACAACGTGAAGTTCGGGATTATGAGCGCCGAGCTCCAGAATACTATAGCCCGCGTAGCAGGCGCGGACCTTATCGAGAAGGGCACACCCGCTCAGGCGAAGGACCTCATCCAGGTGAAGGGGTGGGAATGGACCGGGGGACAATACGGCACGGAAGGGGTTCTAAAGAGCATCACGCTCGTGAACAAGAGCAGCGACAACTGGAAGGATATTAAGATAAGGGTCGATTTCCTGGGCATACCCGGGGCTAAGGTCGGCGTGAGGGGCTTTACGAGCAGAGCCGTCATACACGACCTCCTCCCCGCGAACAGCGAGCGCACCTACACCAACATCAACGTCGGGTTCAGACACCCGGACGCCCGGAGCGTCGATATAAGCGTCATGAGCGCGAAGCCCATCTCGGAGAAGGAGCTCAAGGTAAAGATGGCGAAGAAAGAGGGAAAGAGGGCGGTTAAGAAGAAGAAAAAACCCGCGTCTCCGGGCGACGGCACCGCGGCCCCGGGTGAAGAGGGCGGCACAATACCTGAGAGCGAGAAGGAGCTTTCACTTTCCGAAAGGTACAAGCAGAAACTCGCTCAGGAAAGGGGCGAGATACCGGCGGCCCCGGAAGAGGGAACTGAGCCCACCCCAGGCACTGAGTCTGTCAAGGACGCCATGACAGGGGAAGGCGGGGAGGAGGCGGCTTCAGGTGCGGAAGAGGGCGAGGAAGCGGTCGAGGAGGAAGAGGAATACGAATACGAGGAGGAAGTGCCGCTTCCCTCGGAGGACATCGTCGTCGAGGACCTAAAATGGGGCGGGGGCGTGACTGGGACCATAGGAAAGATCTCGGAGATAACCCTCAACAACCTGAGCGATATTACGTACGCGAAGATCGAGCTCAGGATAGAATTCTTCTCATTCAGGGAAGAGTCTCCGATGTTCTCTAACAAGACCACGATATATGAAGTCCTGCCCGCCAAAAGCAGGAAGACATTCAAGAACATAAACGCCGGGTACCTGAACGCGATACCACAGGAAATCCGCGTCGAGGTGATTAACGCCGTGCCGATGGGGCAGTAGTCTCGCTGAAGCCCGTATCCGTATTCCGCACGCGGACATCTTTCAGGGGCTGCGGGGGCTCAGAACAGGTCGAGCTGCGTTCCTCCGGGCCTTCTGAAGTGTTCGGTTGAAAGATCGATCTTATTGCCGTCGAACCCCGCTTTCCTGCAGGCGACCTCGAACAATTCCCGCGCCTGCTCTGCGTATATTCCCTTTCCCCTCATCCTGTCATGGAACTCCGCGCTGTTGAGCTTTCCGCCCCGGACGGACCTGATCCTGTTAAGAACCTTTTCTTTCCTCTCGGGGAAATGCCTCTCGAGCCAGGCTGTAAAGAGGTCGGATACGCCGTAGGGGAGCCTGAGCATGATGAAACCGGCGCTCCTTGCGCCCGCGTCGGCGGCGCTCTTTATAATGTTCGGTATCTCGTGGTCTGTGAGACCGGGTATGACCGGCGCCACCATGACTATCACCGGTATGCCGTTCCGGGATAGCTCCTCTATCGCCCGGAGCCTCAAACGGGGCTCGGACGTGCGGGGCTCCATTTTCATCCTGAGTGCGGGGTCGAGCGTCGTTATCGACACCGCGACTGCAATGCCGTCCCATTCGGCGAATCCCCTGAGTAGGTCTATGTCGCGCGTGACGAGATGGTTCTTCGTCACTACGCCCGCGGGGTTCCTGAATTCGGAAAGCACCTCTAGACAGGCGCGCGTAAGACGGAAGCGGCGCTCGGCCGGCTGGTAGCAATCGGTATTGCCGCTTAGTGCGATCGTGTCGGGGACGTATTTGGGGGACGAAAGCTCTTTTCTCAGGAGCGAAGCGGCGTTTTCCTTGACGAAGATCCTGGATTCGAAGTCGAGCCCCAGCGAGAGGCCCAGGAACTCGTGCGACGGCCGCGCGTAGCAGTAGATGCAGCCGTGCTCGCATCCGCGGTAGGGGTTTATGCCCGCGTTGAAACCGACGTCCGGGCTGTCGTTGTAGGCGATTATGGACTTCGACGTATCCTTATAAAAAACGGTCTCGGGGGATATGCCTTCCGATATCTCCTCCTCTGTGGGCTCGAACTCTATCTTCTCGAACCTGTTGGCCGGGTTCTCGGCCGATCCCCTGCCCTTTATGCCCGGTGTCTGCGTGCTCACCGGCCCACGCCCCTTGTGCGGGAAATGACGAATTTATAGCTCATGCAGAAAGTATAAAAGATGGGCTGAGGAATGGTATGGGCATTTTAATTGTGAAGAAAAGAAAAATCCACCCCGCCCATGCTTTGTAGGAGCGGCTTCCAGCCGCGACCCTATCCCACTCCTTAATTCTCATGCCAACCCACCGTGTCATTTCGAGGCACAGCCGAGAAATCTATTGTTCACCTTTAATTCCCTCCTTAGAAAAAGAACGGATGCGAACAACAGTTCTGAGCAACAATTCTGAGCAAGCAACGAATTCGATGAATAAGAGAATTCGGACGCACTTGGAAGAATGCAACAATGTTAGTGATTCACCTCTCGGCTTAAGAAATCAAAAAGAATTGGCCTCTAATGGCCGAATGCACGAAACCGATTAGCACTCCGCACCATTATTCCTGAAGCCAAATTGCAAGAACTGGTCAGTGGTGGCACATAGCTGCTAGGCAACTGTCTTCGGTACGACGCGCATTAAAACAAATAAGAGCATTCGGACGCCCTAGCCAAAAGAGCATCGTAGTAGATTAACTCCCGGCTCAACGCTGCCGTAGCCAACATAGGATAGGGAGGATTTATTTTTTTGTCTTTTCCCGACATTACAGAATTTGCGTTAAGAAAATCGCGTGTTGAAGCGTGAAAAATCTTTCAGCTTCCCATTTGAAAGATTTTAGCTTCAACGGAAGATTTTTAGCAAATTATGTTCAGTCGGATGATTTTTGCTTCTTTTCATCAAGGAAAAGAAGGATAAAAAAAGCCTTTCTCCTTCCTTTGTCTTTTCATAAACCACACTACGTGTGTGTCGCGGCAGGAAGCCGCTCCTACAATTTAATTGAGGGAAAATGAGGATGTTAAAAGGATTGAATAGGAATTGGATTCAACTCGCGGGCTCGGCGAAGGTCTCGAGCTCTTTCACGAGCTCGTCCACGATCTTTCCTTCCTTGAACGAGCGGACGAGCTTTCCGTCCTTGTAGAGCATGCCCTTTCCCCTGCCCCCCGCTATGCCTATATCGGCCTCGGAAGCCTCTCCCGGTCCGTTCACGACGCAGCCGAGAATGGCGATTTTGATTGGTCTAGGCAGCTCGAGCCCGGCTATCCTGTCCTCGACGTCCTTCACGAGCTTCATGAGGTCTATCTCGAGCCTGCCGCATCCGGGGCAGGAGATGAGCTCTATGCCGTTCCGCCTTATGCCGAGTGACTTGAGTATCTTGATACCGACGTCTATCTCGTCCACGGGATCTCCAGTGAGCGATACCCTTATCGTATCCCCTATTCCTTCGGCCAGAAGCGTGCCTATGCCCACCGAGGACTTTATCGTCCCCATCTCGTACGTGCCCGCCTCCGTGACGCCCAGGTGGAGCGGGTAATCGGTGACCTCGGCGAGTATGCGGTAGGCGGCGATCATCTTTTTCACGTCCGTCGATTTTACGGAAATCTTGATGTCCCTGAAATCGAGGTCTTCCAGTATGGATACGTGCCTCAGCGCGCTCTCCGCGAGCGCCTCGGGGGTCGGGGAGCCGTGCTTCTTCAATATGTCTTTTTCGAGGGAGCCCGAATTCACGCCTATCCTTATCGGAATTCCCCTCTCCCTGACGGCGTCGACGACGGCCTTTATCCTGTATTTCGCGCCGATGTTGCCGGGGTTGATCCGCATCCCGTCAACGCCCTGCCTGACAGCCTCGAGCGCGAGGCGGTAGTCGAAATGGATGTCCGAAACGATAGGTATTTTCGTCTGCTTCCTGATCTTCCCGAGCGCGAGAGCCGCGTCCATATCGGGAACCGCGAGGCGTACTATGTCGCACCCCGCTTTTTCCAGACTCTTTATCTGGGCGACCGTTGCGGGGACGTCCCTCGTATCCGTCTTGGTCATGGACTGTACGGTTACGGGTGCGCCTCCGCCTACACTGACCTTTCCAATTCTAATCTGCCTCGATTTTCTCTCGGTGTCCGGCATGTGTCTAAATTATACGCGATTTTATGGCATGCGATACAGAGAACGCGTCGATGAGCGTTCAAGCGTATCCGTCGAGCGCGGGTTTCAATTGAGGATCGGCTGATCCCCGCCCGGTTTCTTCCGGCCCTGCCCTTTCCCGTTCTGCTTGGGATCGACCGGATTGCCGTTCTCGTCTATGCCCTTAATGTTCCTGCACTTGGGATAGCCCGTGCAGCCGAGGAATTTTCCGAACTTCCCGCTCCTCACGGCCATCGGCTTTCCGCACTTCTCGCACTTGACGTCTTCCCTGATTACGGGCTCCGCTTTCTCTATTATTTTTATATTGCCTTCTGGGTCGTACTCGAAATTCTTGGCGTTCTTGCAGTCCGGGTAGCGCGTGCACGCCAGGAACTCGCCCCTCCTGCTCCGCTTTATGACCATCGGGGAGCTGCACTTGTCGCACTTTATATCCTCCCTGATTACAGGCGGGACCTTCTCCACGACTTTAATGACGCCCTCGGGGTCGTATTCGAAAGCCTTGGCGTTCTTGCATTCGGGGTAACGCGAGCATGATAAGAACTCTCCGTTCCTCCCCCACTTTATGATCATATGCGAGCCGCATACGTCGCACGCGATGTCAGTAGGTATGCCGTCCCTCTTAAGGCTCTTCATCGTATCCTGAGCCTTGTCGAGCCTCGACGAGAACCCCTGATAGAAACCTTTCAGCAGCTCTACCCAGTTTACGTTCCCTTCTTCCACGTTGTCGAGCTTCTCCTCCATATCCGCTGTGAACTTCACGTCCATTATCTCGGGGAAACCCTGGACCAGGAGGTCGTTCACCGAGCAGCCGAGGAGTGTAGGCTTAAGCTTGCTCTTCTCCTTGCTGACGTATTCGCGGTCTATTATCGTCGAGAGTATCGACGCGTACGTGGACGGCCGCCCGACGCCTTTTTCCTCGAGCTCCTTCACGAGCGAGCTCTCGGTGAACCGGGGCGGCGGCTGTGTGAAATGCTGTATGCCGTTTACGCCCAGGAGGTCGAGCTCGTCGCCCTTTGCGAGCTCGGGGAGCTTCTTCATTTCGTCCTTCTCCTTCTCCTCCTCCTCCTCTTCCATGCCCTCGAGATATACGGCCGAGAAGCCCGGGAATTTCACGACGGAGCCCGTGACCCTGAAAGTCCCCCTACCGGCGTTTATCTCGACGGCCGTCTGGTCGTAGACGATGGGGTTCATCTGGGAGGCGACGAACCTCTGCCATATGAGCTTGTAGAGCTGGAACTCGTCGTCGGAGAGGTGCCGTTTTACCGAGTCGGGGAGCTTGCCCACGTAAGTCGGCCTTATAGCTTCGTGAGCGTCCTGCGCCGATTTTTTGACCTTGAACGCGTTAGGCTTCCCGGGCAGGTATTCGCCGCCGTATGTCCCCTTTATTATCTCTCTCGCCTCGTTGAGCGCGTCCCCGGATATCCTGACGGAGTCGGTCCTCATGTAAGTGATGAGACCTACGGGGCCCTCTTCGCCGAGGTCGATGCCTTCATAGAGCTTCTGCGCGAGCATCATCGTCTTTTTAACGGAGAACCTGAGCTTCCGGGAAGCCTCCTGCTGGAGTGTGCTCGTGATGAACGGGGGGAGTGCGTTCTTTTTCCTCTCCTTCCTTTCGATGGAATTGACTATGAATTTTTCGTTCCTTACGGAATCGACTATGGAGTTCGCGTGCGTTTCGTCGGATATCGCGATTTTTTTACCGTCATACGACGAGAGCACGGCGGTGAACGAAGCGTCGGGGGCGTCCTTTACCCGTTTGAGGTCGGCTTCGATCGTCCAGTACTCTTCCGTCTTGAAGGCTTCTATCTCGCGCTCCCTGTCGACGACGAGCCTGAGCGCGACGCTCTGTACCCTGCCCGCGCTTAGACCCTTCTTGACCTTCCTCCATAGGATCGGGCTCACCTGATATCCGACGAGGCGGTCGAGGATCCTCCGCGCCTGCTGGGCCTCGAACCTGTCCTGGCTGAGCGTCGTCGGGTGGGCTATGGACTCCTTGACCGCTTTCTCGGTTATTTCGTGTATGAGGACCCTGTGGGACTTACCCCTGATATTGAGCTTGTCGGCGATGTGCCATGCTATGGCCTCGCCTTCCCTGTCGGGGTCGGACGCGAGGTAGACCTGGTCCGCGTCCTTGGCGGCCTTCTTGAGCTGATTGAGATACTTGCTTTTGCCTTTGATGACCACGTACTGGGGGTTGAAATCGTTCTCTATGTCGACGCCGAGCTTGCTGCTCGGAAGGTCGACGAGATGCCCCGAAGAAGCCTCGACCAGAAAACTCTTACCGAGATACTTCTTTATGGTCTTCGCCTTGGCGGGAGACTCTACTATTACAAGAGATTTAGACATTCACCCTCCTGTCCCCTTTTTAAACTTTTTTTATCACTATATTAAACACAAGCAAAACCGATTCAATGCTCAGATGAAAAAGATACAGGCATTTTACCTGAATATCTTTTGATGCAAATATTTCTCCGCGGATGCCCGTTCTAAAAAAACCGGGATTTCGGTATGCGGCATCCTCTTCAACCAGCATTCCGGCAAAAATATGACGTAATTTGTTAGATTGTCCTAAATTTTGTCCAGTTTGCAAGTTTATAAACGCTTAAGCGCTCCGAATTTTAAACGGGAAAACATATATGAGATTCCTCAAATAGAGCGCGTAACCGGCTGATAAGACGAGGCATTCGATCATAACGCGGAGACTGTTCCCGGGTATTTTCCGACTCGTATTATTTTACGGCACGGTTTTTGCGATTTTATGCATTTGAAATCCAATGGCCAATAGAGGGATCAACATAGCATTGATATCGGATTCCGAGCTGATATTGAGCGGCCTCCGGAAGATACTCGAGTTCGAGGCGGGCATGACAATTGTCGCTGAAGGGGCGGGCTTGAGGAATCTGAAAAGTTTCGCGAGGGAGCTGAGTCCGGATTTTATTTTCCTCGACAACAGGGAATCCGCGTACGATATCGAAAAGATAATGCGCCTCGGTGAAATAAAGAGACCCGGGATAAGGGTTATCCAGTTCACGGAGGGGGGTGCGGCCGGAGAGGGGATTCCCAACCTTATCAATGTAAATCACGAGACGACATCGACCGAGCTCGTCGAGGTAATCAAGAGAGGAGCGGGCGAAAATCCGGCTCCCGCCGATAAAAAAACAGACGAGTCCAAGCCCTCGAAAATTACTAAAACCGAGTCGAGGATAATAAAGCTTATTGCCGCCGGGGAAAGCAATAAGGATATAGCGGAATTGCTATCGGTCAGCGAAAAGACCGTGAAAGCGCATATTACGAACATATTCCACAAGCTTCACCTGCAGAACAGGTACCAGCTCATGATCTACGGGAAGCGGATGAAGAAAAACATAGAAGTGAATCTTTAACCGCAGTTCGTTCCAGACACAAATAAGAACCTCGACCGGAATGTCATTTAAGGGCTTTTGTAGTTGAGGGCATTGGCAATTTTAACTTAAATACCCAGACAAATTTCCTCTACCGCTCTTCAAGCCTTTGCCTCACTTCGTCCATGCGCATGATTAGATAAGTTGGCGGCTCATATGGCTTACCTTTAGTCGCAATGATGTAAAGAGCCTTCATATAGGCTTCGAGTGCTTCCCGGTCACGTTTCAAACCGTTGAACGCGTCTCCGAGAAGAATGTAACTTTGAACTTTCTTCGGTTGACGTTCTTTAAGCTCGAGTGCCAGGCGGTAAGCGTCTTCAAATCTCTCCGCCCGAAGATAGAAATCTATAGATTCTATAAGCCTGCTCAGCTCCGGGTCATCCTCAGGAGTTGTTTCCTTAACCCGTTTCCCGACGGAGACGACCACAGGGTTTGACACCGCTCTGCCGCTCCAATTCCCAAGAGCTCCTGAGGGAACTTCGAGAACTGCGCGGACAGAATATCGGCCTTCGGGAATTTCTGCTGTTTCTTCAGGCGCTACCCCTAGTTCCGTGGTATACAAATTCCTTTCCTTTTCCAGAACAGCTTCGTCGCCTGTATAAAGGTTCATGTTACCGTGATCGCCGGAGGAACCGAGACTAGCTAGAGCACGCGGTTTACCTAGCAATACCCAACTGAACGGTATTTGCTTTTCAGCATCCGCCGGTTCCAGCCGTAGGTACTTATACCACGGGTCACCGGAGCCGCCGATATGCAAGGGGGGGTCGGTTTTGGACCCGCTCATGAAAACGGTGAAAACGAGGGGCGTGCCGGGAAGCAGGGAGACCTCTCGCTCCCTGTTTACTTGAAGAGACAACAATATATCCGGAACTTTGGCTGCCAAGGCAGGAAGTTTCCAGGCATTAAAATCCATATATGCAGCCGCGGCGACCAGAGTGAAAAGGGTTATACGAATAATAGCCTTATACATTTAACTTTTCCCAACATCCTCCATTAATCACCGGGGCACGCAGGGGGCGTGTGCGGTGACAAGTCCCAGTCCTTGACACGGATTTGCCCGGCGCAAACACGGCAGGAATCTCCCGCATGGTTCGCCTCTCCCGGATGGCCGTTGATCCCCGTGCCCGTCGTCTTATTACAGAAAGGACCCAAGCCGGGCGTATCCAAGTCTCTGCGGTATTTGTGAATCTCTCCTCTATAACCTTTTAATGTAGCGTGCCGCCTTTGAGAGTCCGTGACTTTTATATCGCCCATAGGCTGAAGCGGACTGCTCGGAGACTCATAAGCGTTCCAATAGGTGTATTTCATCGGACACTCCTGATTGCCGCTATTTTGTGCATGGCGGCGCGCCACATTGAATATGACGCAGGCTTCCTCACCGGCTGAAAGCGTAGGGGACGTCACACTTACTCCATCACCCAATATATCCAAAGGATCGGAGATATCTTCGGGGCATGGTTTATCCGTGATAAGCAGCGCCAGATATACATTATTGTCTCCATGATGGTCAATACCTACCGCATGGCCGAGCTCGTGTACGACGGTTCTGGCAAGCTCAAGAGGCGCACTGAAATACGGACGATCTCCCATGCTAAAAATCTTGTTTTTGTCTATCTTGACGTCGCCCCACACATCTTTCGGCGGGCCGAGTCCCGTAGTTCCACGGGTTTCCCCCATGGTACCATCGGGCAACTGTCCGTCTATAAGGTTGAGGAGATGCTGTTCACCCCCAAAAAGCGTTTTTCCACGCCACTCCTTCGGTCCCCACAAATGAAGTGTATAGTTCAAGCTTCGGCCAACCGAGTGCGGCTCGCAAATAAGATGCACCCCTATCCCTTTAGCATCACCTGCCTGCTTTGTGCTGTTCTCAAGCAGGAACGCCAGCTGCGCCAGCTCCGGGTCGGGAGAGTGGATAAAGAGGTCTTTCTGATCGGGATCAGTACGCATGTGCAGGTCATAGCCGCGGTCGTCGCAGCCGCCGGCAAAGTTAACGCCCTGAGTCATAAAGCCGCGATACTCTTCGAAGGCCGTGAGACCGTCGCCCGGGGTTCCATCACCCTCCGGATACCGGTCATCGTCGCGGCCCGTATCATTACCATATCCCCATTCCGTCACGCCGTTTTCCGGCTCCTCCATCCTGTCCGCAATCAGGTTGTCATTCTCATCCATAGGGATCGTAACGAAATCTTTTTCCTGCCCTCCGACAAGGACGCGAACAGGCTCCCATCCCCCGCATTTTCCCTTGACTTCAGCCTTGAGCCGACCGTAGGCGGCATAGTCCATTACTGTAATCGTAACGCTCGCGCTTGCGGACTCCTTTGCGGTCGTCACAGTTTCATATGTCGGCTGCTCCCACTCGGTGCGGTCTTGGTATAACTTGGGATCGAAGATGAGGTCGGTATCTACCTTTAGAGGCTCACCCCATTCTTTTATCTCGTATTTCCCCTCGAGGTGATCGAGTCCATAAATCTGAAAGAAATAGGGCTTAATTTGGGCATTGGTAGCAAAACCGGGAAAACGCGAAACCTCTTCCAATTTAAAGCGAAAGCGCGCGGGGACATTCGAACGTACGGTGAAGGTGATCTGTTTTCCCGGCTCAGGAACGAATTGCCGATACTCACCGTCCCGACCTGTTTTAACCTCCATGACGGCATCGATCTCCGGGGAGACCCAAACGCTGTAGCGGTAACCCGGCTGCTCCTCGCTATATGAACAGTCGTCGCGCAGCTTATCCCATTCGACGACATCAGGGGGTTCGATCACTTGATGCCCCGCGAAGTACCCCCAAATAGCGCCGTTCTTCTCCTCCTTACAAGTCATTTGCATTTGTTCGTAGTGCTCGTCCGTGATCGAATCCCCCGGTCCGAGCTCAAGGCTCCCATTTCCCCTACACTCTCTGCTTATGAAGCCGTGTACTATATGTGATTCTCTGGCGGTCCATTCGACGTGACGGGAGGTAAAGCCGCCGTTCCCCTCCAGGTCTCTCTCCTCGACGTAACGAAATTTGATTCTGATGTTCTTATAATATTCGTTCGCATCTCCCGATGCGGGATTGATTCTCCCCGGGTTTATAGAAACTTTTCTGAATTCCTCCGTTCCCACCCATACGATTCGGCTGGGCCGTGATGATTGCTGGGCCGAGGCGGAATACGGAAGAGCAGAAACGATTGCCGACGATAAGCACATCAAAAGAAGGTAAAAAGAATAATTCACGGCAATTCCCCTTTAAGATAGGCGGCGTTGATTGTCTCGGCGCCGTCCTCGGGCCGCAGTACGAACCATACCCAAAGTCCCCCGGGCAGCGGAAGGGCCGAGGGGGAATCCGCAATAACCCCTTTTTCAAGAGGGCCGGCAACTACTTCCATCCCTTCACTCTTCTCCTCACTCTTCTCCCAAGTGTTTCCATCCGCCGAGACCAGCGTACCCAAAAAACCTTTTTCCCCCTGTTCACCTGACGGATAAGCAAAGAGGCCGCGATAACCGCCGCCCCTATCGGAAAGAACCCATAATCTGCCCGGGTTAACCCCAAGCGTGTTAAGGAAAGCCCATCCTGCTACCTGCCACTTTCTACCATCTGAAGAGGTGACATGCATGAGGGCCTTCGCCTTATCCTCAGAACTACTGTCCATATACCATAAGTGGAAAATTTTGCCGTCGTAAAAGGCGGAGGGGGCAATAGTCGTCCCTTTTCTTACCGCTCTCAAAACTGCGCCTTCCTGCCGCCAATTTAATCCGTCTTTGGAAGTGGCTAGGTAGATTGTTGCATACATGCGACCGGCAAACCAGTCGCTGCTTAATGAATACCACATCATGTAACCTTCTCCCGGCACGTGCAAAAGAGCTATCGTATCGAGAAGCCCGCTGCGAGCGGCGTCTTTTATCGCCAGCACAGGCCCGGGAGATTTTTTCCAGATTACGCCGTCCGGAGAGACAGCGTGACCAACACCGCAGGTGTATTCTTCGCCTATAAAGTGACAGCCCCGATACCACATGCGATAGGTATTGCCTTCTTTGATCACAACCGGAGAGCCGACCTTGAAGTCGTCCCAGGAGTCCGGTTTTCCCCGAAGCAGGACCGGATTGCCTCCATACAACAACCACTGCCCCGCAGAAGCGTTTTTGCGCTGTCCGGCAAACTCCTCGGCCTTCTTCTCCGCTTTGGAAACAACAGGTTGGGTTTCCGCTAAGGCAATACAGTATATAGATTCCGAATGAGTTGCAAAGAAAACCGATCCTAAAACAATACATACGCCACTTAAGATAGAGATAATCAACCGTCTGTCATGCTTTGATCCATTACCGCTCCCTTTATCCATGAGCGCATACTCTCCGACTATCCTTTCTTCACAGTTAACTCCACCCTCCGGTTTTTCTGCCGTCCTTCGGGGTTATCGCTCCCGTCGGGATTTTCGTTGGGGGCTACGGGGTCTGCTTCTCCCAGACCTTTTGTAGTTATATTTTTGTTGCCGACCCCGCCCTTTTTCATAAGCCAGTCTTTTACGGACGCGGCGCGCCTGTCAGAGAGCTTGAGGTTATAGGAGTCCTTACCCTTTGAATCGGTATAACCCTCTATCAAAACAGCGGCATTGGGGTATTTGTTTATGACCTCCGCAACCTGGGTCAGCACGGGCTCCGCTGCGGGGCGTATATCCCATTTATCGAAATCAAACAGAATGTCTCCCGAAAGCTCGATCCTTATCTCGGTTTCGGTTTCCTTTACCTGCAGGTCGAGTGTTTCCCCTTCCAGGTCTTCGACCCTGAAGTCAATATCCAGAACCCGGGATTCCAGGTCTATTTGAGCCCTTGCGGCATCCGGAAAAAGGACACCGGACATAAAGGTGCCGGAGATCAGGAAGAGGACGCCTCCTCTTTTTATCGAGCAAATCAAATTTGACATGATATCCTCCCTGGCAATATCTAAATCAACCCACCCCTTTATGAAGCGACGGCAGATGACAGATCAGTCTGAACACATGAAACCGGGCTTCCCTACTTGCTGATAGGAACGTCATCCATCGGAATAAAATGGGGTATCTCTACGGTTATCTTTTCTACGTTCCCGGGAGGTGCGGGGAACTTGGCATACACATTGGCGCGCGACCCGGGCTGAAGATCCTTTAAACCGCGGCTGCACAAACAATTCCCAGCCGAATCCCGCAGCACCAGATATTTCTTTTTGCCGGCTGCATCAACCAAATTGACTCCGCCTACGCTGTTAAAATCAATAGTATGATACTTTCCTGCCTCCCCAAAGTCGTAGCTGAAACTCATCCGTTCGGACGAATCATTAATTATCGTAAACTTTAAGGTGAGCGTATCGCCGCTTGTGCGCTTAAGCTCCGTGACTTCCACCTTTACATCCGGATATTCGCCGTCCGTAGTAGCCAGAACCGACGGAGTCTTCGCAGCAGGTGCGGGAGCAGGGGCAGGCGGGGCAACTTCCTCGCCTCCTTCCACCTCAAAAACACCCTCCTCTTCCTGTGCTTTGAGAAAGCCGCTAAAAGAAAAAACCGCGACTAAGGAAATAAAAAATACATAAAAGAAATGTTTCATATGAATCAAGCTGGTTGTTGAGTGCATATTAACCCTCCTCATACTTTAACGTCCCTTCATCATAGCAAAATAAGGTTTAATCTGTCAATCAGATATTTCACCCGGATGTAAATCTCTTAGAATCTCTTCCTTTATCCGGTAGTTACGACTTGCCTGTATGGGAACCAGCGTTCGATGATGCTCAGTTTGAAACAAGTATTCACGGGCTAGGATGAAGGGAGCAGAAGGAGTCCCACGCAGAGTTCGCGCGTTCGACAAGGTGAGCATGGTCTTCCGTTTCAGATAGACCAAGCCGTTCAACCATAATAACTCGAGATCAAAGATAGAAGAATACAGATAAGTGCTCGGATCGCAGAAGTATCTGCGCTTTTTTAGCTCGGGGGAGTACCAATCCCGACCCCGAAATATGTAAACCCGAGCTTCCCGAGCTTCACCGGGTCGTATAAATTCCTGCCGTCAAAAATCACGCAGTCTTTCATAAGCTCTTTCATCTTCGTAAAATCGGGCTGCCTGTACTCGTTCCACTCGGTATTGATGACGAGGCCGTGCGCTCCCTCGCACGCGTCATAATTGGACCCGCCGTAAAGGACTGTGTCGCCGAAATGCCTTCTCGCATTGTCCATGGCGACCGGGTCGTGGACGACCACCTCGGCGCCCGCGGCGGTGAGCTTGTCTATGATATAGAGCGAGGGCGCCTCCCTTATGTCGTCCGTTTCAGGCTTGAAAGAAATGCCCCAGACCCCTATTCTCCTGCCTTTGAGCCCTCCCTTGTAATAACCCGCGATCTTGTTCCAGAAGAGCTCCCTCTGCCTCGTGTTCACCTCGTCGGTCGCCCTCGAGACTTTGAGGTCGTAGCCGAGCGCGCTCGCAGTGCTAATGAGCGCCTTTACGTCTTTCGGGAAGCAGGAGCCGCCGTAGCCTATGCCCGGGAAGAGGAAATGGCGCCCGATCCTGCCGTCCGAGCCTATCGCGACCCTGACTTCGGAAATATCGGCCCCGACGAACTCGCATAGGTTGGCGATGTCGTTCATGAACGAGATCCTCGTGGCGAGCATGGCGTTAGCCGTATATTTAGCGAGCTCCGAGGACCTGATCGATACGACTATCGCCCTGTCGCTCGAGCGCATGAAGGCCGAATAGAGCTCTTTCAGGATTCCGCCTACTGAGGGCTTGTCGACGCCTATTATGACCCTGTCGGGCTTCATGAAGTCCTCTACAGCGTTTCCCTCCTTCAAGAACTCGGGGTTAGACGCCACGTCGAATTCGACTTCGGTCAGCTTCTTTATCTCGTCGCGTATCGTTTCGGTCGTCCCGACGGGAACCGTGCTCTTCGTAACGATTATCTTGTACTCGTCCATGTGCTCCCCGATCGATCTCGCGGCGCTAAGGACGGCGTCCGTATTCGCAGAGCCGTCGTGATTGGGGGGGGTGCCGACGGCGATGAGGACGATAAAGGAGTTCTTAACCGCGTAGCCTATATCGGTCGTGAAATGGAGGCGCTTTTCCTTGAGGTTCTTTTTTACTATCTCTTCGAGACCGGGCTCATAGAAGGGCACGTGCCCTTTCTTGAGACTCTTTACTTTGTTCTCGTCGATATCGACGCATATAACGTTGTTGCCGCTCCCCGCGAGGCAGGCCCCGGTGACAAGACCCACGTAGCCTGTGCCTATAACGCTCAGATTCATACCGTACACTCCTTAACCGATAATTGGATGAGCTTCATAGACGATTTAAAGGAATCGATTCTCCGACCCATCAAACAGCGCTTTAATTTAGTGCGAATTTCCGTACTTATCAAGAACGCGCAACACACGCCCGCGTAGACGACACATAGGATGCGGGCCTATTCAACTGACCAGCCCGTGGCGGAACCCGAACAGTATGAGCTCCGATCTGCTTTTAACTTTTAGTTTTTTGAATACCTTATAGAGATGAAATTTTACGGTCTTCTCGCTTATATAAAGCTCGTCGGCTACGCTCTTGTTCGTGTAGCCGTTCAGGACGAGCTTAATAATTTTTATCTCCGTCTCGGTGAGGTCGTATACCTCCCCCTTTCCGCGCACGGTCTTTGCAGGGTACGCGGAGCCGTCGAGCACCTTGCCCATGAGTTTTCTTTCCACCCACAGCTCGCCGCTGTGTACGGCGGCGATAGATTTTACGAGGTGCTTCGAGTCGGTGTCCTTCACGAGGTATCCCCTCACCCCGGACCTGATCGCGTTTATGAGCAGGTTTTCGTTATAGTCGTTATCAATTATTAGGATCACCTTCGAGACTTTGTTCTTTTTTATGAGGCTCATTATCCTCGTGAGGTTAAGGCCGCGCAGCTCGACGTCGAGGAGCAGTATGTCGAACGGGTGCTCTTCGCATGACTGGATGAGGTCGATGAGGTTAGACACCTTCGCGACCACGTCGATATTCTCCCCGTCTTCGAGTATCTTGGATATGCCCTCCCTCATTAGAGGGAAATGGCATGCAACGATTGTCCTGATCGACTCGGTATTGTTCGTAGACTCTGTTTTTAGCTGCGACATTGTCTCCTGCCATCCCCGACCCCTAATCCGCCGACCGGACGGCTTCCGGATACATCCGGCGGAAGGGACAATAACGCTCAAGATTTTAACATATTACAATACCAAAGTCCTAAAATGTCAACATACTTTGGTTATAAAAAGCCTAGGACTAAAGTAAGAGGGGTGAAAATCAGAGCCTCCGGCGGAAGAGCTTTCCCGGGTGCTGGGCTATATAACCGTTTAATTCGAGGGAAAGGAGGAGCGCCAGCACGTTCGAGGTCTCAAACCCCGTGAGCTTGATGATTTCGTCGACGTGGAGGGGCTCCGGGCCGAGAACGGAATATACCGCCCTCTCCTTCTCCGGGAGCGCGGAAAGGACGTTTTCAAACAACTGAGACGGAACGTCCCCTTTCAAAGCCCTCAGGATCTCGATCTCGTTCAAAATATCGTCGACGGTCTCGACGAGCCTCGCCCCTTTTTTTATAAGCCAGTTCGTGCCCCGGGAGAGCTTCCTGTCCACGTTGCCCGGAACGGCGAAGACCTCCTTGTTCTGGTCGAGCGCAAAGGAGGCGCTTATGAGGGAGCCGCTCTTGTCGGACGCCTGAACCACCACGACGCCCAAAGAAATGCCGCTGATTATCCTGTTCCGCCTCGGGAAGTTCTGCGGCATTGGCGGGGTGCCTATGAGGAATTCCGAGAGGACCGCGCCGTTTCCGGAAATATCCCTGTACAGCTTCGTGTTCTCGGGCGGGTAGACGACGTCTACGCCCGAGCCCAGGACCGCAATAGTGCGCCCTCCCTTCTTGAGCGCCTCCTCCTGGGCGATAGAGTCTATGCCGCGCGCCATGCCGCTCACGATGGTCACGCCGAGGGCGGCGAGCTCCCCGGAGATGGTCTCCGTAACCGTCCGCCCGTACTTGTCGGGGATCCTCGACCCGACTATCGCTATCGAGACCCTGTCGCGAGGGAGTAAATTCCCTTTCGCCAGCAGGTAGGGAGGCGGGTTGTATATCTGGAGCAGGTGTTCGGGATATTGAGGGTCGTTCAGGGGTATGAACCCGAACCCGGACTTTTTTATCTTTTCGACCTCGCCGTCGACCCTGTCCCATTCGTCGAAGCTCTTTATAGACCGTGCCAGCTTCTCGCCGATGCCGCCCGCCTCGGCCAGCTCGCTCGCAGAAGTCCTGAAGACCCTCTCAGCGCTCCCGAATGCCGAAAAGAGGTTCTTTATGAGCACGTCGCCGAGCCCGTACACGAAGCTGAGCGCAATCCAGTATCTGACATCTTCACGCACGGTGAAAAGTATTAACCGTAAATACCGAGGGGAGTCAAGATTATGGGGCGGCGGGCATGCGCCCGCAGGCATTCGATCCTTCCCAACCTCTTCTGCCCTACCTACCCTGTCATTGCTTTAGATGTTAAATAATTCGTAGCTGGAATTCTCTGGGAGAAACGATAAAGAGGAGGCTTTATATTTCCCGACATTCACAGAATTGGCGTGAAAAAAAATCAGCTGTTAACGCGTGAAAATGTTTCGGGGCTGCGGGTTGAATGAAACATTTTAGCGTTAACTAGGGATTTTTTAGCCAATTATGTGCTGTCGGATGATTTTTGCTTCTTTTCATCAAGGAAAAGAAGAATAAAAAAACAGCTTTTCTCCTTTCTATGCCTTTTCATAGAACACATTACGTGTGTGATTTTTGCTTCTTTGTATCCAGACAAAGAAGAAATAAATATTATCTTAGTCGTTCCATAAAGCACACACTGTATGTCTTTTCATGGACCACACTACGTGTGTTTTCATCAAGGAAAAGAAGGATAAAAAAATAGTCTACCTCATTCCTTTGTCATTCCCGAAATCCTTAATCGGCAAGCCACACAGAATGTGTGTGTGCGCGGATTAACCGATATTCAGCTTCTCGCCGAGGCTCTTCATCTTCCCTTCCATCGTATAGGGCTTGTCGGTCCTCTCGCTTATCCTGACCGTGGTGCTTATACGCTCTACACCCTTCGCCCTGAGCGCTTCGTGGCATTTCCTCACGAGGGGCGTGACGTCGTCCCACCCGCACTCGATATTCGTCCCCATGGAATGGGATTCATATTTGAGGCCGCTCGACTCGATGACCCTCATCACGTCCGCTACGTATTCGGAGAGCGACGTGCCTGCCCCGATCGGGATGACGCTAAGCTCTATTATCATATTCGTATCTCTCCCTGACTGGAATTACACTCATATGATACAACATACGGAGGAGGACAATATGCAATTCACGACGGAGTACCTGTGGTTCGATACGAAGGAAAAAAGGGAGATGGTGCACATCACTGATACAATCAGGGACATAGTCAAAAGGAGCGGAGTGCGGGAGGGGCTGGCTCTCGTATCCGCGATGCATATAACGGCGGCCGTATACGTAAACGACCTCGAGGACGGGCTCATAGAAGACATATGGGAATGGCTCGAACACCTGGCGCCCTATAACAAAAATTACAGGCACCACGGAACGGGCGAGGACAACGGGGACGCGCACTTGAAAAACCTGATAATGCACCACCAGGTCATTCTGCCCGTTACGAAAGGGGATCTCGACCTCGGGCCCTGGCAGCGGGTATTTTACGCTGAATTCGACGGCGGGAGGAGAAAGCGGGTGATCGTCAAGGTCATGGGGGAATGAAAGGCCCCAGGGGATTGTCCGGGCCTCCTCCGTTATAATAGATACCGATGGCAGAGAAACGTAAAAACGGGGGCGTGGAATACAGGTTCTTTATAGACAAGACGGGGAGCTGGTTCCAGGACGGGATAAAGATAAGGCACCGGGGGACATACCTCTACAATAACCGCCTCCTCGACAGGGACGAAGAGGGAAGGTACTTCGTCGACGAGGGGAGCGGGAGGCTCTACGTGGAGGTGGAGGACACCCCTTACGTCGTAAAGATGGTCTACAGGCGGGGCGGGGAGTTCTATATGAGGCTAAACGACGAGACCGAGGAGATACTCGATTTCGGCACCCTGCGGCTGTCCGCCGGGAACGTGCCCTACGCGAAGGTAAAGGATAAGAGGTTCGAAGCCAGGCTCTCGAGGCCCGCTTGCTACGAGCTTATGAAACACGCCGAAAAGGAGGGGAATCGTTATTTTATAGAGTCCGGGGGAGTCAGGCATGTAATCAAAAAGGACTGACCGGCGCTAGACGAGGGAGCTTACGAGCCTGACTATGATCTCGTCGGATAAGAGCGTCCCCTTTTTCGTAAGCCTGATAGTATCGCCCGAGAACTCCAGGAACCCGTCTTCCCTGAGGGATTCGATACGGCCGATTTCGGGCGCGGCTCCGTAACTATCTCTGAGCCCCCGTATGTCCAACCCTTCGTTCAGTCTGAAACCCATAATGATACTGTCCTCGATTGCCTCTTCCCTCGTGAGGCGCTCCGAGAAGACGACGGGTCTCTTTCCCTCTCCGACCGCTTTCATATATGACGCCGGGGGTTTTACATTAGCCCGCCTGAGTCCCCAGGGGGAATCCCCCGTGCTTTTCAAATGGGAATGCGCGCCCGCGCCGAGTCCGATATAATCCTCCCCCTTCCAGTAAAGGAGGTTGTGCCTGCACTCGAATCCTGGCTTCGCATAGTTCGAGATCTCGTATTGCCCGTAACCCGCCCCCCCGAGGAATTCCGTCGTATAGCTTATGAAATCCGAGAGAGCGTCCTCTCCCGGTAAAACGAGCTTCCCTTTTTTGAACAGCCTGCCGAACTCGGTGCCGTCCTCGATGGTGAGGCAATAAGCGGATATGTGGCTCGACCCGAAACGGACCGCTTCTTCGAGGTCCCCCCGCCATTCACCGGGCGTCTCGCCTCCCGTGCCGTACATGAGGTCGAAGTTATAGTTCTCGAAGCCCGCCTTTCTTACGTCATCGAGTATGCGTCTGCCGTCCTCAGGGCTGTTTATCCTTCCCAGGTAGTCGAGCTTCCTTTGGGAAAAGGACTGGACCCCTACGCTAATCCTGTTCACTCCGGCATCGCGGAGCCCCCTGAGCTTCCCGAGGTCGGCAGTTTTGGGGTTTACCTCGAGCGATACCTCGATATCACTCCGGGGCGCCGTCATCCCGTAAATTTTCGAAATTATCCTTCCGATGTTCCGGGGGTCGAAAAGAGACGGGGTCCCTCCCCCGAAAAAGACGGAGGTTAGCCCGCGGCCCTCTAACTCCCCCCTGTATAACTCGAGCTCCCCGAGTACCGATTCCGTGTACTCTGACTCGGGAAAGCCCCCGTTTATGCCCCAGGAATTGAAATCACAGTAGGGGCATTTTTTTACGCAATAAGGTATATGTATATATACGCCGAAGGGCATTTGGGTATTTTACGGGAGCTCCGGGGATGTTGCAACATAGGGGAGTGTTGCAACGGATATGTTTTAGCGTCATATTATTGCTTTAATAAGGATATGATATGAAGACCCTGGGTACGGGATTTATCGTCTTTTTTATGATTCTTTCAAGCCTGGGCACTGCCTGGTCTCAGGAGAAAAAGGTCCTGACCCTTGAGGACGCCGTAAGCATAGCCCTCGATAAGAACCCCGGAATTACGGTTTCGGAGGCGAACGTCGAGATATCGAAGGCGCTCGTCAGGAACATGAAGGCCCCCTATTATCCCGAAATCTACACCAGGATAATCGTCCCGTTCGTGGGACGGGAATCGGGCTTCTTCCTCGACCAGATGATATGGGACTTCGGGCGGACTTCGAACTTGGTGAGGTCGAGCAAGGCGCAGCTCGAGTCCTCCAGGTACCAGAGGGAGACGACGAGGGAGGATATCGAGCTCAACACCATTGTCAGCTATTACACCGTACTCTCTCAATCGCATATCACAGAGGCATACGAAAAAAAGGCGGCCGAGGCCGAGAAGCGTTTCGAGCGCGCAGAGGGGTTTTATAAGGCGGGCAGGATCTCCCAGATAGAGGTCACGAAGGAAGAGGTAAACCTCGGCAACTCGAAGATGGAGCTCTCGGCGGCGAGGAACGACCTCGAGATTGCGGAGGACAGCCTCATGACGGCGATGGGCCTCGAGGGCGAATTCGATTTCGAGCTCGTCGATTCGCTCGCATATAAGAAAAAAGATATAAGCCTCGAGGATTCGATAGACCGGGCGCTCGACACGAGACCAGAACTAAAGAGCCTAGAAGCTCAGCAGGCCTCCATGAAGGCGAACCTCGCTGCGACGAAAAAGGAGTTTTATCCCCTGCTGTTCGGAAGGACGGCCTACAGGTTCAAGGGGGAAGGGGCCGAGACGCCCGGCTTCATCGCAGGCGTGGGGCTCCAGTTCCCTATATTCGAGGGGTTCTCGCGTTTCGCCGACATACAGGACGCAAAAGCGAAGCTGATGCGCTCCCAGGCGGAGATGGAGACGGCGAAGGTCGAGATCGCGGCTGAGGTTAAACAGCTCAAGCTCGATCTCGACCTCGCGGAAGAGAACATACAGATAACGGAGAAGACGAGGATATCGGCCGAGAGGAGCTTTCTCCTCGCGCAGGAGCGATACAGGCTCGAGAGGGCGTCCGAGCTCGAGCTCGCGGAGGCGGAAGCCGTCTACTCGTCGAGCAAAGCGGCATACATGCAGTCTATTTACAATTATAATATCACGGCCGCGAGACTCGAGCGCGCCATAGGC
>Ga0187894_10000669_pt1 | contig 46016 bp, 38 predicted proteins | sample GBC1701081metaG_FD_136650 | JGI IMG/M metagenome (GOLD analysis project Ga0187894, IMG submission 136650) | White microbial mat communities from a lava cave in the Kipuka Kanohina Cave System on the Island of Hawaii, USA - GBC170108-1 metaG ... | reverse complement strand
GAGTGTGCCAAAGAAGGAGTTGTTGTTGCCCGTCGAGTTCGACAACCCGGCATTGCGTCCGAAGAAGGAGTTGTTGTTGCCCACATTGCTCTCTCCCGCGCCAGCGTTGAACCCGAAGAAAGCGTTGCCGAAACCTGTTGCATTAGTTCCTGCTCCGACACCGGCGAAAATATTGAATGATCCCGCATGGCTCAAGACGCGACTGCCACCAAGGTTGTATTGCACCGTCGCATTAACGATGTTGCCTGTCAGGGTGCCGCCTGCCGTGCCATTGCCTGAGATGTTGAAGTTGCTAGTAGCTTGTTGACTCGTCGCGTTTTGGATGTAGTTGCCGCTTCCCGCAAGCGGGTTTCGCGCATCGGAGAGCCGCGTGTCGGTGGTGATGACGTATTGATTTGCTGCGATGCCGCCAAGCTGTGTGGCGTTAGTCGCGTTGGTCGCGTTGGTTGCATTCGTCGCCGTGTCCGCCGTGTCCGCGCTCAAACTGTGAATCGAAAATGGCGAAGATGTAACAGGCTGACGAGGGCTTAGTATTGTGAATGTAGGTCCGCCAGCAGGCTTAACCAAAATCTCAAGAAAGCGTGGCGAACTCCTAAAACTGTCCGCGCCAAAATCCAACTGCACTGTGAAAATACCCGTCAAGACCTGCACGCCCAGGCGTTGTTGTGTTGCGATTGCAGTTCCACCGCTTGCGACATCGAAGAGGCGAAACTCGAAATCATAATTGCCGTTTGCCACGTTGCCGCCATCGCCGAGATTGCCTTGATAAATAAAAGCGGTCGTCTGGGCAATCGCCGCATTGACGCTGAAGAGTAAACTCACAATCACGAAAAGAACTTTATAAAAGCTGATTATTGATTTGTGCATAGTCCGAACTCCTTATCATTTTGGAAAGCAGCCTGACATTCTGCATAAGCCCGAAGCTGTTGTTTGACCGCATTTGCATGATTTCTCTCGCCTTCTTCGCCGGAAAGGAAGGTATCGTAGAAGCGCAGATGTCACCTGAAGGTTTTTCGCCGTTCCTCTCGAAGCCTTTTTAATATGCCCAACAAATCTGAGCGCCCCGTGAGCTTGCCTTTTTCATAATTGTAGTAATGGATATTCATAATCATCCAGCGCCCATGGTTGAACATGACCTCATGCGCCATTTTCTTATTCTCGGCTTTTTTGTTACGCCACAGGCAATAAACCTCAACAAAATAACGCTCGCCTTTGCACCGGATTTTCCCTACTGGATAATGGCTACAAATATCGTTGCCTGCGGCAAGCGGGTCGAAATCCAGCCCCACAATATAGCCTTCTTCATCCATGTTATTTTCCTCGTCTTCTTTTAATCGCCGGCGAAGTTCAGGACTTAGCACGGCTTTTGGGTATTTTGGTCTCTTGCCGACAAACCAATCATAAAATCCCTGCACCGATTGTCGGCAGGATTCCTGAATCGCTTGAGGATTTCTTTCTTGAGCCGGAAGCGAATCGGCTGTCAGTAGAACAAAGAAGAAACTCCAGCCGACTATTTTTTTTGCTATTCTCATCGTTTTTCACCTTTCGGCTGACACATCGCAAAGGCTTTGCGAAAAATCGCGCTCCAGGGTCCATAAGGCAAATCGCGGGCATCGGTTGCGACTGCCTTACCATCTATCTTGCTGCCTCTTGCCCAGACGTTAAGCGGGTAAGTTATGCCCTTAGCCGTAAAGAAAACCGCTACCGACCCAGCCTTGACACACGCCAATTCTCCTTTGTCTACATCAAAGAGCCAGTTCTTGCCATATTCTCGTTTGCTGATTTTTGCTTTTGTAAGCTGACTGGATTTAAGGTTGAGTCCTGAGAGGGAGGCTTCCGTTTTTTCCTTGAGCGCGGGCAAATCCAGTTTCTTGACGACAAATCCGGCAGAGGCGCTACGCCGGGTTAAGAGGAAATAGTCATAGTATCGAAATGTCCCCTGAGTGGCATACTTCGCCGAAGAGATAAAAATATCTTCAATGCCGTCGCCATCAAAATCGGCGCGTCCTCTTTCATCCAGGTGTATTGCGCTATAGTATTTCTTTGTCTCAGGGTCGAAGTCGTATTCAAACGCCGCAGAGGTTTTGGTTCGCTGCAAAACTTTTACCTCTCGTTTGGCAACAAGGTTACTGATTCTCACTCCTCCGGCAGTCAACTTATCAAGCTCGTCTTCGGCTTCTCCCGATAACTCCTCTAATATATTGACCGGCAGTAGATTCAGGTTCGCCAGTCCCGCTCTTGGGTTGTCAATGAAACTCCGCTTTGCCGGTTTGGCATCTTTTAGCGCATATAAAAAGCTACAAGTATCTATGAAGAACGACTCCATGGTTCTCTCATAGGTGTTAAAACTGCCATTCAGTCCCACCGCTCGCCCCTGCGCCCATTCCTGACAGGAAAAAGCGGGAAGTTTGCCCTCAGCATAGATAAAACCCAATCCATACTTGCCGTACTCATCACTAACATTTCCGCCCATATACACTCTTCGGGCGAGCAAGGAGTCAATCTCTGACGTGCGAATGGAGCCGCGAACCACCTTGCCTTCAAAAACCAGTTTGCCAGTAAGCGGGAAGACCGAATCACGCTCTGCCGCGTTCGCTTTTTTGGTTTGCGCTTTCGGCGGCGGTGTGTGCGAGAAAGCAACCGAAGTAAAGAGAGTCAAAATCAAACCCAACATCCAGAATTTCATAACCTGTCACCTCACTATCAAAAATAGTGTTGCCTTTGATGCTTCCCTTTGCAGAGTGTTGTCCGTTCCGGCGAATAAATCGAAAGTGGTCAGCGGTCTTCCGGGTAGACGGAACGGAGGTTTCCCCGTTTATCTATGAAAAGATATTCCCAATATTTGGTCGGTTTTCTCGCCCACACAAAGTTTCCGTAGCGGTACAAATGCCCGCGGCTCACACATTCTCTGCCGACCTTCTTCTCGCCTTTGTCACAATCTGGCTTTTCGCCACAATCTATGCAGGGTTGCCATTTATGGATGAAAGAGCCGTCTTTTTTCACCTCGATAGTAAAGAAATAGTCGCCAAGTTCGGCGCTAATACTCTCTTTTTTCCATGAAGTAATTCGCTTAAATCTGTTTTTGTATCCCAGATGTTTATCTAAAACCCATCCGCGTTGGTGGGAATCAAGATCGCCCTTCATCGAGCGATAAGGTTTAACCAAAGCCCACAGTGCATCAGCCTCATTTCCCGCATCGCTTACAGTTTTTTCGATTACTTCAACTTCATCTCCGACGCCAAGAGTTTCAACCACTTTCGCCTTCATCGTCGGAGATTGCCGAAGTTTCACGCCCGAAATGTTTGTAATCGGAACTTTCATACCCTTAGTATTCCGAGCCGGAAGTCTTGTCCCCTGATGCCGCAATGATCCTTTGATACTGCTTACGGTCATCAGCACGGCGGCATGATGATGTCCAGTAAATGAATGAAAGAGCGAACCTGCAACCGTCACGCCTCCTTTTCTCCGTAGCTTTCTAAGTTGAGCAAACTGCTTGCCCCTCAAAACCAGATGAATCACTGTTACCCTGCCTTCCGCCTCGTCAACTTCATTCTGCTCGCTGGCTTTCAAGCAGATGGGTTTCGCCAGATGCAGCAGCCACGCCGGTTCGGGTTCATCGCCTTTTTTCAGGCTTTCATAGTTTGGTCGTCCCGGAAATACTTTCCTGATGACCCTTCCCGTCAGCTTTACATCCGGCGTTTCATACGACAGGCAATCGCTCTGCGGCAGCGCACTGACGGGCAGGCAACAAAACGCCAGCGCCAGCATCGTCAATCTTTTGCCAATAGTCATAACGGTTCTCCTGTTCACTAAGCGACGGCAAGCGAGTTACGGCAGACCAACAATGCGCCATCCGCCGTTTCCAGAAAATGAATTTCGCCCGCTTCAACGCGCCGAAAGATATGGCGGGCGGTGGTTCGTGCGAGAACCGCAGCTTCACCCGGCGTCACCATACAGGATTCGTCGGCACACTGTTCGCAGTGCATAACAAGCGGTTGCCGATGCCAGCGCACTGTTGCGACCTGACGAGTTTGCACAGTGATTACTTTTCTGCGTTTGACTTTCATTGCGCCCCCTCACAAAGTTTTTGCCTGCATTTAGTATTTTCGACTACAATGACACTGAGAACAGCGCTGAGTATTGACCCAATGCCCTTAAAAAGTCATAAAAAGGGCGATAAATTATTCTAAAAAGTTCCAAAGGCGTTATGAAGGAACTCCATCACAAGACCTATCGCTTCGCACAGTATCAGCTTGACGCGACACGACGGCTGTTGCTATGTGCCGGAAAGCGGGTTGCCCTCAACGCCAAAGCCTTTGATGTACTGCTTGCGCTTGTTGAACACGGCGGGCAGGTGATGACCAAAGCCGAACTGATGAATCAGGTCTGGCAGGAGCAGTTTGTCGAGGAAGCAAATCTGGCGGTGCAGGTATCGGCGCTCAGAAAAACTCTGGGCAAAATGCCGGATGAACAGCCCTTTATTGTGACGATTCCCGGACGCGGTTACAGTTTCGTCGCTGAGGTGCAGACTGAGGCGGCGCAACCGGAAATCCTGATTGAGTCGCAGACCACTTCACAAATCCTGATTGAAGACGAGACCATTGTTGAACAGCAGTCAAGGGCAAGCGAGACAACCTACCTGTCGCCTGTTGCTCTCAAAAACGAAGAGATCGGCTCCGTCGTTTTCGAGGCAAATCAGAGAATAGCCCAACCACAGAGCGTCGCCATTGCGCCCGCGTCAATCGTCGCGCCGCAAAAACTGTCAGCGTTACATCGCCAGATTCTCGCCGGGGTGATGGCGCTCGTTGTGCTGGCAGTCGGGGTCGTTGTTTATGTCCAACTTTTTCAATTTCGCAAAGCGAATCGGCAGGTGAATCCATCGCCGCCGATAACCTTGCGCCGCTTTGACACACATGGCGGCGTCCCGGATCGTGTGGCGATTTCGCCGGATGGCAAATCTCTGGTTTATCGTCAACGGCTGAAAGGCAAAGATGCGCTCTGGCTGGGGCAAATCGAAACTAACAGCAGTGTGCCGATTTATGAACGGGCGAATTACTGGATTGATAATCTCGCTTTCGCCCCTGATGGCAACAGCATTTATTTCACTATCAATAACAGCAATCCGCCGCAACCCTTACTGGTGCGTATGCCGATTGTCGGCGGCGCAATAACTGAGTTGACGCAGAATGTCGCCAGCGCCATCACCTTTTCACCGGATGGCAGGCAGATAGCATTTCTGCGGCGCGATGAGGAGAAGAATCAGATGGCAATGCTGATTGCGGATGCAGATAACGGGCATCATGAGCGCCTGTTGATTTCGCGTCAATCGCCGCACGGGTTTTCCGGCGAAGGTTTGTCGTGGTCGCCGGATGGCAAGACCATCGCCTCCAGCGTAAATACAAGTACAGGGCGGGATGAGCTTGTAACAATCAATGTTGCGGATGGCAGCGTGAACAAAATCGGCAGCCGCGATTGGGGCAGTGTGGAAAATCTCGTCTGGTTGCCGGACAGCAGCGGCTTGTTTGTGCTTGCCAAAGAAAACACCGGAGAACGGCGGCGGCAAATCTGGTTGGTTTCTTATCCCGATGGCGAAGGGCGGCAAATCAGCAACGATTTGAATATCTTTTTGCTGCCGCAGATGAGCGTCTCAGCAAATGGCAAATTAGCTGTCTTACAGGGACAGATCAATTCTTCCGTCTGGATTGCGCCACAGGGCAACGCAGACGCAGCGCACCGTCTGTTACAGGGAGTCGCCCCCAGATACGAAGGGGTTGACGGACTGGCATGGATGCCGGACGGCAGATTGCTCTATACCGCTTATGTCGGCGACAGTCTGGTAATCTGGATGATGAACAGCGATGGCAGTAATCTGAAACAACTGACCCCAGCTAAAGCTCATGCCAGTGACGGCAATCTGAGCGTGACGGCTGATGGTCGTTATATCGTGTTTCAATCGAATCGTTCAGGAAGCCCGGAAATCTGGCGGGTGAATGCAGACGGTAGCAATCTGAAACAATTGACCAGTGGCGGCAATAATTCGCAGCCAAATTCATCACCTGATGATCGTTGGATTATTTATCTCTCCACACGCGACGGTAAGCCGACACTTTGGCGGATGCCGATTGACGGCGGGGAAGCCATACAACTTACGGATAAATCTGCTTCCTGTCCGCAAGTCTCATCGGACGGCAAGTACATCGCCGCCTTTCTATCTTCTTCAACCTCTCCGGGCTTTCGCTTAACCATAATTCCATTTGCGGGCGGCGAGCCGATAAAATCATTCGCCGTACCCGAAACCGCTTTGCGTGGCAGACGGGCGCTGCGTTGGATGCCGGATGGCAAAGCGATTCTCTACATAGACAACCTGCAAGGGCTGTGGCGACAAGCGTTGGACGAAGAGACGCCGCAAATGATGAAAGGCTTTGACGAGTTGACGTTGCGCCAATTCGTCTGGTCGTTCGATGGCAGGAATCTAGCCTATACAAGCGGCGTAGCGACACAAGAGATTATCCTGATAGAAAACTTCAAGTGATCCAAACCGAACGATTTATCGTCAACCCTATCCACTAAATCATTCATCAATACTTAATATCACGATTCACCAACTTACGGAGGCGAGGGAAAGAGAAATGCAGACACGCCTTCCCCTGTCCTGTGAAATGCCCGAGTTCTGCAAACAGAAAGCGCATCTCCGTTGAAGGCGTGTCTATCTCGATTCGCATCTCATCGTTTCGTAGGTTTAGCCGATTGGCACAGCGCCGCCTTCGGATGTGTGCGGCAAAACCATTGCTTCAGCACAGCGATCTCCTGCTGTTGTTGTTGAAGTTGCTGTTGTTGCCAGGCTGCTTGCCGTTCGCGGTCGCGGAGTTGTTGACGTTGTGCTTCGATTTGCGCTTGTTGCTCTTTGACGGCATTGACTAAAACGGTAGTAAGTTGTCCGTACTTCACGCCTTCGATTTCGCCTTTGGCGTTGCGTGTCGTCAAAAGTGGTTCGATCTTCTCAACTTCTTCTGCGCCGAAGCCGACATCGCGCAAGCCGCTATCTTTCCAAGTAAAGGTAATCGGGCGCAGCCGCCGCACGATGTCCAATCCGCCGATGAAGGTTTGCATATTGGTTTTGTATCGCAGACTGGATGAGCAAGTGGAAATCTTGCCGGCAGCGTCTGTGCATATGTTTGTGCTGCCGCCAGTGCCTAGCGATTGCACAAAGAGATTGCCCGGCACAATCACGTTATCGCCGGTTCTGCCCAAGACGACGGTGTTGCTGGCGTTGACAACGGCACCTGCGCCGATGGCGGTTGCGAATGAAAGATTGCCGGCACCGACATCTGCATTGTCTCCAATGATCGTATTGCTGGACCCCGTCGTGTTCGAGAAGCCTGCGCGGTATCCGAAGAAGGAATTACTGTCGCCGGTTGTATTTGAAAGCCCGGCGGTTGCTCCGAAGAAGGAGTTTGCCGCACCGCTGGTGTTAGACACGCCGGCGGTGTATCCAAAGAAGGCGTTTACGTTGCCGATGGTGTTAAGAAAGCCGGCATCGCTTCCGAAGAAGGAGTTTCCAGGGCGAATCGTGTTGGAGCCGGCGTTTGCACCGAAGAAAGAGTTGTCAAAGGCGATGTTGGAGAGCCCCGCGTGATAACCAAAGAAGGAATTGTTCCCGCTCGTCTGATTGGCTTTGCCCGCTTGCGTTCCAAAATATGCGTTGGCAGTGCCCGTCGTATTCGCATCACCGGCATTTGCACCGAAGAACGAATTGTTGCTGGCCGTCGAGGAGCGGCCAGCGAAATACCCGAAGTAGGAGTTGTTACTGCCCGTCTGGTTCCCTTCGCCGGTGTTTGACCCGAAGTAGGAGTTGAAACTGCCCGACGTGTTATTCAATCCCGCATCGCGCCCGAAGAATGAATTACTCTGCCCAGAGTTGTTCGGGCCTGAACCCGCATTGAAGCCGAAGAAAGCGTTCGAGAAACCGGTCGCGCCTTGCCCGGCGTTGTAGCCGACGAAGAGGTTGAATGATCCTCCTTGGGTGTGCAGGATACGCCCGCCGCCGAGGTTGAATTGTGTCGTGGCCGTAACGATGTCGCCCGTGAGCGGGCCGACCACCGTGAGCGTGCCGGCCAGCGTGCCGTTGCCTAAGAGGTTGAAGCTGGCGGCTTGCTGCGTCGTAGTGTTTCGGATGTAGCTGGCGCTCCCGGCAGGCACACTGGCGACGGGGATCGTCCCGGTCACCGCGCTGCCATTGACGCTTTGAATGTGGCTGCTGGTGACACAATTCACACACGCTACCGACAGCCCATCTGCCGTCGTCGAGGTGAGGCTGCGAATCGCATAGGGATTCACAGTCATTGGCTGGCGCGGTCCAAGTACCGTGAAGGTGCTGGCGCTGGTCGTCTTCACGCCAATCTCAAGAAAGCGATCCGCGCCGGGAAACGCGCTCGCGCCGAAATCAAGCTGCACCGTGAAGCCGCCGTTTGTGACAGTGACGCTACCCAAGGTCACGGTCGGTCCAAACTGTGTACCGGTGCCGACAACTGACGTATCAAACAGCTTGAACTGGAAGTCATATTGTCCATTTGCCGGGTTGCCGTTATCGGCAAGTTTGCCTTGATAAGTGAACGCGGTAGTCTGCGCTGAGGCGAGGCTCGCGCTCAGGACAAGCAAACTGAAGGCGGACAAAAACGAACCTTTGCATTTAGAAAGTAACGCGCTTGTTTTGATGAAATGCATGACTTACTCCTTTTTCAATTGGTTGACCGGATTCGAGCGAGTTGCGGCAGACAAACAATGCGCCGCTCGCGGTTTCGATAAAATGAAGGTCGCCCGCTTCCACGCCCCGGAAAATCGCCAGCGCTGTCGTTGGTAGAATTGCGGCAGCTTCGTTTGGCGCGAGCATCTGCGCTTTCGCCGCGCACTCGTCGCACCAGGCAACCATCGGGTTCCGCCGCCAGCGTATGGTTGTGCGCTGGCAGGTTTCGGCAGTGATGATCAGTTTTTCTCTTTTTTTCATTGCATTCATTTCTTGCCGTTTCTTGCACAAAGTTTTTTGTCTGCGCTTCGGACTCCTGCTAAAATCTGTTCGTTTCTGATGCTGCATCAGAGCCGTAGAGCGCATTGTGGATTATTTGCGGAGGCGTTCCGAAAGTCCTTAATTTCGTCGGAATTTTTTCCTAATTATTTCCAAATGAGCGTCAAGAGGCAGCAAATCTACAGGTTCGACAGCTTCCAACTTGATGTCGCAAATCGTCAATTGCGGCGCAATGGCGAAATTGTGCCGCTGCCCGCCAAAGCCTTTGACCTGTTACTGGCGCTGATGGAAAACCAGGGGCGGTTGGTCAGCAAAGACGAGTTGTTCCATCTTGTCTGGCACGACCAGATTGTTGAAGAGTCGAACCTGACCGTGCATATCTCCGCTATTCGCAAGGCGCTGGGGGAGACGAAAAAGAACCCGCATTACATCACCACGGTTCCGGGCTATGGGTATCGCTTTGAGGGCGAGGTGCTTGAGGCAGAAGCGCCAGACAACCTGATAGTCGAGACCGAGATGCTGTCGCGCATCGTCATCGAAAGAGAGCAGGAAGAAATCACAAAGGAAGACGCAGCCGGCTTCATCAACGAGAGTTCCGCGCCGGTTTTTCTCACCGACGAGAATCAAGCAAGGATCGTTGAAACCGAATCACAGAAGGCGATGGCGCTGCCGCAAATGCAAACTATTGCACCTATCGCGGTGAGCCAGGTCAGGCACGCGCGGTGGACCCAAACGAAAGCAAGAGCTATCGGTCTGGCTCTTGCTTTCATCTTGATTGCAATCGGCTTGGCGGCTTACTTTCTGTGGCATGAGCGACGGACCATGCAGGTCAGGTCAATGGCTGTGCTGCCTTTCAAATCTATCTCTTCGGGAGGCGGCGATAAAGAGCTTGAGATGGGAATGACCTACACGCTTATCGCCAAGCTCGGAAACGTCAGGCAAATCGTCGTGCGACCCATTAGCGCCGTGAGCAAATATGAAAAAGACGGACAGGACGCCTTGGCGGTAGGTCGAGAGTTGCAAACGGAAGTGGTGTTGGACGGGAGCCTGCAAAAGGTCGGCGACAAGTTGCGCGTCACGGTGCGCTTGCTCGACACGAGAGATGGAAGCCTGATCTGGTCTGAACAGTTTGACGAAAAGGTTACGGACATCTTCAAAGTGCAAGACTCCATATCGGGGCGGGTGGTCAAGAGACTGGCTATCAATATAACCGAAGAGGAGAGGCGGCTTTTAGGCAAGCGCTCGACCGAGAATACCGAGGCTTATGAGCTTTATGTAAAAGGACGATATTACCTCTCGCAGTTGACCGAAGAGGGCGGGTTCAAGGCGCTGGAGAGCTTTACTCAAGCCATCGCCATAGACCCAAACTATGCTCCGGCATACGCCGGATTGGCAGATGTCTACTCGGTCTCTTCCGACATCGTCTTGCCTCCGAAGGTGGCGCTGCCGAGAGCGGCAGAGTACGCGAAGAAGGCTGTGGAACTGGACGATTCGCTCGATGAAGCGCACCTGTCAATGGCTCGCGTCAAATGGTTGAGTGAATGGAACTGGGTGGAGGCGGAAGCCGAATTCAACCGCGCCATCGAGTTGAACCCCAGCAACTTGCTGGCTCGCCTGGAGTATGGTCACTTCCTGACGCAACAATCGAGATTTGAAGCGGCGGTAGCGCAGATGAAGACCGCCCAACGCATTGACCCGCAATCCGCGAAGGCGCACTATGAGTTAGGGCGGATTTACTATTCTGCAAAGCAGTGGGACCGCGCTATTGAAGCTTGCCGTGAAGCTTTGAGTCTGGATGCCATCTCGCCGTCAGCACACAGAAGGCTTGGGCTTGCTTTCGCTCAAAAAGGAGTTTATGAAGAGGCTATCGCAGAGATGAAAAAAGCCCTTGAGGTAAAAGCGGACTACGGTTACCAATCGGACCTTGGCTATATCTACGCTCTGGCGGGCAAGAAAAGAGAAGCGCGGGATTTGCTCAGTAAGATGTTGGAGAAATCCAAACGACATTATATCTCGTCATACTTTATGGCAAGAATTTATGCCGGACTTGGAGACAAAGAGCGAATGTTCCAGGCATTAGAAAAGGCTTACGAAGACCGCTCAGACTATTTACTGCAACTTAAAACCGACCCCATCTTTGACGGCTGGCGCACAGAGGCTAAATTCACAGACTTGGTTCGCCACACAGGACTGGCGCAGTAATCAATCAGTCTTCATTGATGAAAAAGCCGCATCGAGCGCGGCGATACGTTCATCAATGTCTGATTTTGTCGTGACGAGCGGCAGGAACACCAGCCCCTATCCGACGCCCGATGGCAAATGGGTCGTTTCTTTTTCAATCCGTGATGGCAAGCGTTTCATTTGGCGCATCCCTGTTGAAGGCGGCGAGCCGAAGCATCTGGAAGGCATATCTGCTGAAAGGACTTTTTCTTACGGCTGGTCACGCGACGGCAAACAATTCGCTTTCGGGCGTGTCCGCGATGTGTGCGATGCCGTTTTGATTAGCGATTTTCGATAAAGACTTGGCAGCAGCCTTTACTGCGATAAAATTGTCCATCAACCTTTGCCTGGTTCGACCATTACACGCTGCAAATCCTCAGCGATTTCCGCTGCTGCTTGATAGCGTTCGGCGGGCAATTTCTTCATGCTCTTTTCGATAATGGCAATGAGTGCGGCAGGCGAATCCTTGCGAAGGCGTTTTATGGAAGCAGGCGATTTCTTACTGATTGCCTCAATGGTTTGGAAATAGGTGTCGCCATCAAAAGGCAACTGCCCGGTGGTCATTTCATACAGCACAACGCCGAGACTAAAGATGTCAGACAGATGGGTGACTTCGCCGCGCCCGGTCGCCTGTTCCGGCGACATATAATTGACCGTGCCGAGCAAAACGCCCGATTCGGTCAGTTTCTTTTTCTTTTTATTTTGCTCTGTAAGCGGCGACGGTTTTGCCAACCCGAAATCCAACACCTTCACTTTCCCGCGTTTGGTAATCATGATATTTGCCGATTTGATGTCACGGTGAATCACATTGCAATCATGGGCTTCGGCAAGAGCCTGAGCAATCTGACAGCCAATATCAGTGATTTCACTGCAAGCCAGATCGCCCTGCTTAATCATTTCGCTGAGTGGCACACCTTCGACATACTCCATAACGATATAGGGATTACCAACGGCTTCGCCGATTTCGTAAATCGTCGCAATGTTCGGATGGTTGAGTTGGGATGCCATCCGCGCTTCTCTTAGAAAACGCTCTTTCATGGTTGCGTCTTCAACGAACTTTGCCGCTAAGACTTTAATGGCAACGGTGCGGTGCAACTCTGTATCATATGCCTCGAAGATTTCGCCCATACCGCCCGCGCCGATGGAGCGGCGAATGTCGAATCTGCCGATATGCCCTTCCGGTTCGAGAAGCGGCGGGGCAATGACTTTTTCAGTTTTACCGTCGTGGACTGCCATCACCGCCAGATCGGTTTCGCGCAATTCGGCAGTGATAATGCGCGGGCGCGAAATGACCGATGAGAATTGCGTCGAAAAGAGCCGTGCGCCCCGGTCATCATCAATGAAGTAACCGGCGCGTTTCAAATCTTCGTAGATGTGTTCATCCTCTTTTTCGACTTTGTTATCTTGCTCGAAGTTGCGAATGACACGACGCTGGGCATCGGGCATTCGATCCCAGATGAAGCGGAATTGTCCTTTCGCTTCATCAAGGAAATTCTCTTCAACCTCTTCGCGTTTCAGTTTGCCGTCATTTTCGAGCAGATAATCGAAATAGGCGGAACAGGCGATTTGCAAAAAGTAGGGGAAGTGTCCGGCAAGTTCCGTTATGCGGCGGGCATAATGTTCCAGCGGCAACTCAGCTTCGTCAGATGGGCGCGTGATTAAGTCCATCGCCTCCTTACGTGAAAAAGCACGTAGAAAGATATTGGTAAAGATGTTAAAAAACGGCGAATCGGCAATCAGTTGCGTATGGCAAAGTTCCTGTAAATCACGCGCCGAACTGGTGACATACGCCACATCATAATTATTAGCGATGGAACGCAAAAAAGAATAGAACTCCAGATCGAAAGCGCGATTCGTGGTAATTACATCAAATTCATCGAGCAGGATAATCAATTTGCGTCCTTGCTGTTTGAAGGTCTCAAGCAAAACGCGCAGAGAATCCAAATGCGGGGCAAGCTGGCTGATAGATTCGTCCTGTGTCTCTTTGGCAATACAGAACAGCAGTTCTTTGAAGAACTCATCTCGTGTTAAGCGGCGCTTCTGTTGCAGGTCTATTGAGATAAAGACATAACTTTCCGGGTTATCAAGATAACGGGCGCGGCTTTGGGGATGAGCAAGGTAACAGAGCAACGACGATTTGCCGATGCGCCGCTCGCCAACTACCGAAATAGATTGTGGGCGCGGCGCACCGAGGCGGGAAAAGATTTTCGAGACCTCCCGTGAGCGCCCGAAGAATTGCGCCGGGTCTTTAATTGCCACTCGATTCAAATAAGGATTACGCATGATGAACTACAGACTCCATTCTGGGGCAAGCGAAAGTTGTACATTGGATGAGACCATCTGTGCATCCTCTTCGCATATTGTAGCAGCAAATCCCTTTTTTATAAGCAAGGCTTCGCGCATTTCGTGACGCAGATTTTCACTCGCGCCGACATGGTAAAAATGGCTGCATACGCGCATCTCTAAATCCGTCCAATGTTCTGCTATGTGAGGATTATGTCGGTATTGATTTGCCATCCACATTGAAACGGCAAAACCACCTGATAACTTCTGAGTATACAAAGCCAATTCCGATGCTTCTGCCTCGCTCCACGAGTTGTAATAATCTGTATGTCTGCCAAGGTATGGCGGATCGAGATAAACAAAATCATTATCTTCCACTTCCGCCAGAGTTTGCCGCCAATCAGCGACGCGAAATTCCCAGTCTTTGTCCCGCATTTGTTTAGCGACCCAACCAATTTGATTGACAATTTTGGTGATATAAGCAGCAGAGAATCGTTGAGGTTTATGCCCGAAAGGCACATTGAATTTACCGTTGCGATTGAATCGCATCACACCGTTAAAACAGGAACGATTCAGAAAGAGAAAATCCAAAGAGGAAGAGGTTTGATTGAATCGTTCCCGAACTTCATAATAATATTCTGCGCCTCTGCTTTTGAGTTTTTTGCCTTCTTCATCAAGAAACCGGCGTACCTCCGCCTGTTGGATACTTCCATTTTGAATCGCTTTGTATAAGGTAATAATGTGGCGGTTTGAATCGGCGAGCAAAGCTCTTTCGGGAGCCAGATTCAAAGCGACAACCCCTGAACCGAAAAAAGGCTCCATCCATCTGCCTTCCTTTCCCGGTGTCCATTCCAGGTTGGCAAAGATGAATGGTACTAATTTGGTTTTAATTCCCTGACATTTCACCGGCGGCGCTTTGACATGGGGAAGTCGCAATGGAAGTGAGATCATTTCTTACCTCCCGAATTTAGATTTTTATAGGCAAAATAGCTCGCCAAATTTTTATAAGGCGAACTCTCCAAATCAACGGCGCGAGCCATATCGGAAGTTAAATAATACATCCAATAATCATCAAAAGCCTCTTCTCCCAAGGCTGCAAAAGAACCGTTGCCGCTGGCTAAATCGTTCAGCTTTGAGACCGCCCCTATATTTTTTGTGTTACCACTTCCGGGTTGGTCACTGGCAATGCGGTATTTGGGCTGAACAAAGAAGAGCAGGTCTTTAATAACCGATGGTATCTCTTTCAACTCTTCCAGGGTGCGAATTTTGAATTCGTCGCTGCTGACCATTACTCTTGAATAAATCACTCCCAAAACAAAATGCCCTGCATACTCAGCATAGGGAAAGGTGACGTTTTTTGTTGAAGAACGATTGCGAAAATAACCCGTGAAAGCGCCCAGCGTCATTGTGTTCACCCGGTCTTTGCTCAGGCGATATGTGCTTTTCAAATCAACAGCAAATTTACAGCCTGATTGATCTATAAATGTTAGGTCAGGATAGTGATTCTGCTCTCGTGAAGGAATGATTTTGAAGCTGTGCTTGTTGGCAAACTCCATAAAGCGAGGAAAGAGCATTAGTTCAACCAATTTTGATATTACCTTTGTATCCCCTGAAATCGTATAGAGGTTTTTGAATACATCTATAAAGCCTTTGACAATCCATTCGCCACTTTCACTTGAAATCACCTGTTTGTCATTAAAAGCCTGAATTTCATCTCGCAAGAGGGTAAAAAATTGTTCTGCTTCTTTCTTCATGATAGGGAATCAGCATTCTAAAGCGTTCGCACCTCTTTGACTACTTTCCAGATAGAATGTGAACGGCGAATCCACAAACGCAGCAAATCAATCTTGATGCGGAATCCGTCACCGGCGTTTTTATCGAGTAATTCACGGTGAAACATCTCTTCAAGGGTCAGCCTTATCGTTGCTTCCGAAAGATTCACTGGGTAGTCATTCAAACGCACGGAGTTTCGCAAATCGAAAGCTGTTGCATAGCTTTCGCCATCTGGCAGAAATTCCGCCAGCAACGAAAGCGCCAGCTTTTCATCATCCGATAACGCCTCCCAAGTGTAGATCATCTGCGGCAACGGATTATCTACAATATCGGCGGTCACATTCTCTAAATCGGCAAGCGTCAGCCAGTTCTGCTCGTGTTCGTTCAAATAATCAATGATGTTTTGGCACGTAACCTGCGTGTAAAACGGCTGTCCGGCGGTCAGCCGGCAAATTGCATCTAGCACACCGCGCCCATAAACGACGCGGTTTTCCACAGGTTCCGTCACCAATCGCAAGGTATCGTTTTTGGTCAGAAAACTGACTTTACGAAAGAGCGAACGCCGCAACAATTCGCGCCAGTATTTCTTGTCCCGTTCTTCCAGCCGCCGCGACCCGGTGAAGATGAATGCCAGCCGTTCCTTGTTGTCCATTAACCCTGCCAGATAAGTAAAGAAGTCCGCCGACAATTTCCCCTCATCTACTTTTGACTCCATTAACTCGTATTCATCAAGCAGAATCAGTACTACACGGTCTTGAATTGCCCGGAGAACTTCATCCAGAAAATCGCCAAAGATCAAATACGGATTCTGCCCGTTGAAATTCGGCGCGGTAAGCTCTACGTCTTTGCGGTTCAGCGATTCAACCATCAAGCGCGTGATACGAGCGAAAAATTCTGCATCCGAGGTAATCACCATCTCCTGCATATCCACAAAAACCGGCACGAAACGGTCGCCCAATCGCCCATTAACCAACTGATAGAGAATGGAACTTTTACCGACACGCCGGTCGCCGCAAAAGACGATGACTACGCCTTGCGAAGCGCCTTCCAGTTTGGTTCGCACATAACGGAAATCATCTTCGCGTCCGTAAAACATCTTTTCGGTGCGGATAGGATTGCCGACAATGTAAGGATTTCTTTCTATCGGCTGAAATTCGCGTAACTCTTTCGGCAACACATACTCGCGTTGATGGCGGCGACGAGCAACAAATAGAATGGTTGCCGTAATGCCGACAACTGCCAGCGCCAGAGTGTAAAACCACCAGCGTTTCCAGAATGGCGAACTGACGCGAAACGGTAAGGTCGCCGCCGGAATGGACGCGCCATACAAATCCCGATTCAAGGCGATGACTTCAAAGGTATGCGCTCCTTCGCTGACCTCAAAAAGCGATACTTCGCGCTCGGAAGCCTGTTGCGCCGGTAGAAATTCCCAATCGGCTTCGCCAACCGCCGCATTCAACCGATAGAGATAGCGCACCTGCCCACTGAGGCTGACGCCGGTTAGACGAAAGGTGAGTCGCTGCCTGCCGTTTGGAACTTCCCGGTTTACTGCATCAAACGGCATCTCCGTCTGCCCGCCAAGGCGCATGGAAACCTGCGCCGCCGGAGCGAGCCGTACCGGGCGATGCCGCACCACGCCTTTATCGCTGGCAATCCAGACATTGCCCTCTTTGTCTTCGGCAATCGAAGCGATGCGATTTGCCGTCAGAGCGTATGCTTCGCCGGAGTAGATAGTCGAAATAATATGTCCGCGTACAGCAAGAAATTTTTTTACCTGCCCGCTCTCTGTGCCAGACCACAGAAATCCATCGCGGTCAACAAAGAGCGTTGTTGTTGGCTCGTTGTCGAATGATTTGAAGGCGGCGGACGAGCCTTGTTGTCGTTCATTGTAGATGACAATGCCGGAGCGCGTGGCAATCAACAATTCGCCATTGAAGCGGGTAATCCAGCGCGTATCGTTATCAATCAAACCGCGTGAAGAATCAAGAAGTGTGGCTATATCGTGTCGCGGATTATAGAGCATGACGCCGCGTGAGGTTGAAAACCATAAGCACCCGTCAGTATCTTCAAAGATGTGGCGCACGTCATAACCATCTAAATCGTCAATCGCCGCGAACGCGCCATCATGATAGAGGCTCGCGCCTTTTGCCGTCGCAAAAGCCAACGCCGAACCATCGGCAACGCTGACGACTGTATGAATGTTGCTTGATACCAACCCCTTGCCTTCGCCGAATTGCGTAAGGGTCTGCCCACTCAGTTTTACTGCGCCCTGTGTTGTCGCAAACCACGCCGCGCCGGTTTTGTCGAAAGCGACATCGCGCAGATTGTTCACGGAGCGCAGTTGCGGCAGGGGGGCAAAGCGTTCATCCTGTAGGCGCGACACGCCGCTTGCTGTCACACACCAGAGAGCGCCATCGGGCGACGTGATAATTTTGCGGGCGTCATTGTCCGGCAAGCCGCGACTCGTCGTAAAATTGACAAAACTATAAGTGTCAGCAAAGACCACGCCATTATCCGTAGCGAACCAGAGATTGCCTTCGCGCCCGTTGAAAATGGATAATACCTGGTTTTTCTCAAGTGATGTGAAGCGTTCAGACTGGCGCCCGGCAACATCATGAATCAATGCTCCCGAGTTTTGTAACGCCAGCCACATTCGTCCGGCGCTATCCTGCGTAATGGCTCGCACCGGCAAATCAGTGACTTGCTGCCATGTATCTACATACTGATCATCAGGGTGAAACGAAAACGCTCCTTTACTTGTGGCAAACCATAGAATGTTCGAGCGATCTACCAATAGAGCCTGTACATCATTGAAATCCAGATTCGCGGGCGCGGCGGCGCTTTGGCGAACCTGATTTGCCGGCGAGGCAGTAGCGGACGGATTTGGTTTTGTCTGACGATTCGCTGGAGTGAAGGCTTGTTCCGATGGCGCTGCGCGTGGTGGTTCAAAGGTGACGATTTTATCATTGGTAATCGTGGCTACACCTTTTGCCGTGGCAATCCAGATTTTTCCCGTTTTATCTTCGGCAATGGTTCGCGCATCGTTTGATGGCAAGCCGCGAGCCTCATCAAACGATTCCAGTTGCTCGCCATTGAATTTGAAAACGCCAACCGCCGTAGCAATCCACACGACGCCGCGTGAATCAACAAAAAGATGACGGGTCTCTACGCCTTCAATCTCCTGCCCGTCGCTTACGCCCTCTTTAGTAATGCGCTTGACGTTGTGCGAGGTGCCAATCCAGATGCGCCCCTTGCGGTCTTCGGCGATGGCACGAACGTCTTCCCCGGCAAACGGCGCATACAGGGAATCAGCGCCCGCCGACGATTTGAACTCTACGCCGTTGAAGCGGGCAATCCCTTTATCTGTGCCGAACCACATCCAGCCGTCGCTGTCCTGAAACAGAGTGCGTATTGTGCGCGACGGCAAATTCGGTACGGTATAACGAATCACCGCTTTTTCGTTGATGGGAATAATCGGCGCAACCAGTAGTTGAATGGAAAAATCGGTGGTGATGTCGGTCGAGATGAAAACTTCGTTGCGATATTCTTCATAACCACGCGCAACCGCGGTGAGCTTATAGGAACCGGGAGCGAGTCTGCCGAAATAAGCATCGCCAAAGCGGTCGGTGACGGCTTGCGCGGCGGAGGCTTCCGCCGCAGTCCCGGCTTGCGAATAGAGTGAAATCACCACGCCGCCGAGCGCTTGATTGTTGGCGTCATAAACCGCTACGTGCAACGACGACGGCACTAATTTGAGACTGATATTTTGCAGGACTTCATCCGGCTTGGTAATAATGACCGCCGTTTGTCCTTTGCGGAAGCGTGCTGCCTGCGCCGAAATGATATATTTCGCCGGTTGCAGATTTTTGAACTCGAATTTGCCTTCCGCATTGGTAAGCGCCGAAGCCGCAAACTTATCAGATGAGATAGCGACGCTAACATTGGCAATTGGCGCATTGCGGTCATCCACAACAACACCGGCAATAGAAGCTGTACTTGCCTGGGCTGGCGGCGGTTGTTGCGGCGGATTCTGGCTGCTTTGCACCGCAAAATGTCCGGCAACGGCGATACCGATAGTTATGGCAAGACTGATCTGCCAGATAAAATTTCGCATTGGTTCTGCTATAGAGCCGTCAAATGGCATCGGGGTCTTTGCCCAGTTGACGCAATAACTCCGCCATCTTTTCCGCTCGTTGCAACGCTGCCTCTTTCTCTGTTAACGCCGCGTCTTTTTCTTTTACAGCCGCATCTTTTTCTTTTACAGCCATCGTCTTTTCTTTCAAAGCAGTCTGTTTTTCGGCGTGTTCTTTTGCAGCGCGTTCATTGCCGGTGAGAATCCGCCTGCCATCCTCATCCACCCAGCGCAGCCACGTAGTGTGAACGCCCTCAAATTCGCCGTCCCACAACTGCAAGCCCAGCTTGGCGACCGGAAACTGGCTGTTTCGCTGGCGGCGATACTTATACTCTTCCCAGCGATAGACGCGCACCGCCTCGCGGCTCAAATGGCGTTCCGGGTCGAAGATGACATAGTAGGTCACTTTCATCCGCGCATACTTTTTCATCTTCTCGGTGTCTTCCTCGCCAATCGTGTTTGAGACAATTTCAATCACCACATCAGGCGGTTTGCCAAATTCCCAGAGAAAATAGGAGCGATGTTCTCTCGCCAAAATATCCTGACTGGCTTCGACATCCACGCTCAACAACACATCCGGCACGATGGCGGGATTCTTAGCGATATAGAATACGCCGACATTGGCGCACGCCAAAAAAGTTCGGTCATCCCCGGGACCTGCCCACGAACTGTAGAGCGGTTCAGTCAACAGGCGCATCTGCTTTTCGGAAAACATATTGTCCACAGGCGTATCGTCCTCCGTAATCAGGTGTTCGATGTTTGGCGCATAGAAACTTAACGGTTGCGACATATCTACCTTCCTTGCTGCATGGATTCAGTCCCTAAGAAAATAATCACAGTCAATTTACCACATTTTGCCCTCAATTGCCCTCTACATACGGGCGCGATTGCACAATATAAAGCTGCCCTTTTGCGTAGACCCATTCGATGTCCTGATTACGTCCGCCAAAGATGCGCTTGATCTGCAACGCCACCCGCGCCAGTCGGCGAATCATCTCATCAGTCAACACCGCGCGGCGTTCTTCAATCTGTAACTCTTTGACGCCGCCGCGTTCATCGAATTTTAGCATTGTATCTTCGTCCGAGCGGGTCAGAACTTTAATGACCTGCGATTCAGGATTATAGAGAACCTGTTCGGCAACGCGGCGACCTTCGACGACTTTGATGCCAAGTCCGCGTTTGGCGTTAATGTAAACGGCGCTCGGATTGCGCCGATTGAAGGGGTCGGCGGTGATGGCAACCCCGGCGCTTTCCGCATCAAGACCAACTTGCACTAAGACCGACGGGTAAACGCCTAAATGATTCATGCCGAAACTTTCGCGGGCTTCGTATGCCTCATAATTCCACAGCGACGCCCACACCGTCTTTACCGCTTCATAGAGTTGTTCGTAAGTCCGCACATTCGGAACGGTGGTGTAGAGTCCCGCGCCGCTGAAATTCGGCAAATCTTCGGCATTCGTCGAACTCCGCACAAATAAGCCGGTCTTGAAGATGCCAAGGTCAAACGCTTTCGCAACGAGCATCTTTTTCAGTCCCGGTTCCATCTCGCCCTTTTGAATCCAGTCGCGGATTTCGGCAAGGCGTTGCTTGCGATACACCGGATCATGAACAAAGCGGTCTTCTTCGATAGCATCGCCAATGCGGTCTTCAAGTTTGTTCAAGGTAAGAAAGATTTTGTAATGCACGAAGGGAATGGAAAATCCGCTTGGCACAACGATAGCGGGATTGTGAGCATTGATAAGTTCGCCCAGATTGGCAGCTTTCGCGCCGAAGCGACGGCTATCAACAGCGCGTTGCTGCGATAGATCGGTGAGCGCCTGATGCTGCAAGTCAGCGGCTGGCGTCACCAGATTGGCGCGTTTGATATATTCACGATTGCGAGTTTCAACTTCGCGGGCATCGGCGGGCGCGAGCTTATATTCATTTTCGCCAACTTCGAGGCGCACATATTTTCCTTCCAATTGTTTATAGAGTTTATCGGCATTGGCGATGCGGGCATTGGGAATGCCCCATGATTTCGCCAGCAGATTCGCGTGTGACAGCGGCGACGCCGGTTCCGTCATAATGATACCGGAAAGCGGCGTCAGTTGAATCGGCGCTTCGCGGAAGATGACGATTTGATTGCGGTCAATGACGGTTTCCGGCGTCAGTTTGTCAATGATGCGAAGCTGCCCAATGCCAGAACCGGGATTGAGCGGTTGATAGGCTTGGTTGCTGGCAAGTTCGCTTGCCGTGACCACCGGCAGTTTTGCCGATGTGCTCTCATTCAAGGCTTCGGCAACCTCTTCCTGTGCCAGCGAATTTGGTTTGAAATAAATTGGCGCGAAGAAATTGCGGCTCAATGCCTGATAACCTTCCGCAAGCAGTTCTTTCGTCTGTTTGTCGCCTTCCCAAAATTCAAAGGTGTATTTTTCCAGACTGCTTTGATAAGCGATAGTGCCGAGCAGAAAGCGGCGGTCTGACTTCAAATAGTTATTTTCGTAAAAGACTTTGCCGCGTTCCAGCGACAGGTATTCGGCATTCACAAAGTCTTTATGGAAAGAATAGAGCTTTGAGTTTATGAAATAGACTCTATCTTTGGCGCGGCGGTCAACAACAAACATCAAATGCGGCAGGGCATAGAAACGCCCTCTATAATAGGTGCGCGACAATTTATCGAAATCGGCGCGGGAGGTGAGGCGCGCCAACCATCTTGGCGGTTGGCGCTTCTCAACAGTCGCGTTGCTCTGCTTCTGTGCGATTGCGAACAGGTTAGTATACAGTGATAAAAAAAGACAAAAAAAGAGGGCGATAATCTTCTTACTCATAGCGTTGTCCTTGCATTGGTTATGTCAGCCTGATAGGTAAATTGAACATTGAAGCAACGGAAAGAACAACTCGATTTTGCAGAAAAGTGTGGCGACAGTGAATGCCGTAGGTTTATGGCAACAATCAGCGAATCAATAGAAAGGAGAAAACCACAGATTGCCAAGGCTACTGAACTCAGCACTACCGATGAACAGCCCCGGTCGTGCTAATTTGGCTAATCTGTGGTTTTGTTGTCAGTCTCAACCCAGTATTTTTATCTGCCAACGATATCCGACTTCAAGCCAGCGACGGCGGCTAGGGTTTCGCCCTTTTCTTTCTTCGGCACTTTCAGTTTATCCAGTATCCCTGCCAATAATTTTACGCTGGCATCCCAATCGGCTTCGGTAATCTTCAAACCGGTATGCGCGGTCTTCATATCGCGCCCGGTATAGAGGCAGGGACCGCCCGTAGCCATACAAAGAAAATCAACGACGTGCTGGCGCAAGCGTTTTTGCGAACTCTCGCTGAGTCCGGTTAAAAAGCGGCTCATCTGTTTATCATTTGCCAGACCGCTAAGAAATTCGTCGGTCACTTTGGCAATGGCATCATAGCCGCCAAGTCGCTTATAAAGCGAATCGCCCCCCTGTGCTGAAACGCCCGACGCATTGACGAGCAACAACGCAACCAACATCAATGAACAAGTGATTGATGCAATCTTCTTCATAGCCTATCCTCCCAAGTATTTATTTTTTTGCAAACGCAATAAGTACGCAAAGAATGGCGCATCGGTTTTCAAGGATTGGCTAAAAAACGATTTGCGTTTGTGGCAACGCTAATTTCTGCATTTATCCAAGCAGATTTCGAGTAATGGCTGACTTGCTTGCAAGGACGCGCAAATAATTTCTATGGGTCAAAGCCTCTTTTGCAATTCAAGTGACGTATAGCCGTCTTTGAAATTACTCAATGCGCCCGCCCAGTTTTGCCATAGCTTTCTGCCGCTTTTCTGTCCTCGTTTATAAAGCAGAAACTCGACATAGTCTCTGACTTCCTGTTGAAATTCAGGCGGTAATTCTTTAACGATTTCTTCAAGCGGTCTGACATTATCTGACATCACCGTAACCTTTTAATCGCTTTGTTTCTTATTTTGCCAGCGTCTCTTTCACACGCTCGGCAACCGCATTGATAAAAGCGGCATTGGTAAGCAAGTCGTTAATATCTACTTTCTCAGATTGTGCCGCAGCAATCTCGTTTTCCATGAGGTGGCGAAGCACTTGGTTAATTACCGTTTGATACGACGCCTCATCAGGACTATCCGCCCGTTGTTTAACAAAGTTGAAGATGTCCAAGTCGAGATAGATATACATTCCGACTCTGGTTTTGCGCGGATTGGTGATGTCTTCCAAGGTCGCATCGTGCCGCCGTTCGCGTGGCACTCGCCGTAGTTGTTCGGGGCGAAAACGAAACTCCTCTTCGATCAAAGATTCATCTTCGTCTTCGCTAACCGGATCATAAGCGCGTTTATTGGTTTGCTTCCTCATAGTTTGGCTTCGTTCTCAGCCGCTTTGGTGGTGTCCCACTCAAATTCCACACTGCTATTGTACGCTCCGGCGCAACGATTTCAAGGTGACTGGTAATTCACATAAACCATCTTGGTTTCGGTGTAGAAGTTCAGCGCTTCTTCGCCGACTTCGCGCCCGCCGTAGCCCGATTCTTTGATGCCGCCGAAGGGCGCATGGGAATAGCCGCCGATGCCGGGACGGTTGACGTGAATAATGCCGGCGTCGGCGCGTTCGGCGAATTGGAAGACGCGCCCGACATCGCGGGTAAAGATTGTTGAGGTCAAGCCATAGCGCACAGAGTTAGCGATTTCGATTGCCTGCTCGATATTCTGCACACGGATAACCGCGACGACGGGACCGAAAATCTCTTCCTGTGCAATGGTTGTTCCCGATGGCGTTTCAATCACTGTAGGCGCGTAGAAGTAACCTTTCTCCAAACCGTTTTCGGTCAACCGATTGCCGCCCGCAAGAAACTTCGCGCCTTCCTGCTGCCCGATACCGACAAAGTGCGAGACGCCCCGCAAGGCTCGCGCATCAACAAGCGGTCCCATTTCGATACCTGTTTGCGCTCCGGCTCCGATTTTCATTGAATTGGCTCGCTCGACCAGACGGCTCAGGAAATCGTCGTAGACCTTTTCGACAACAATGGCGCGGCTCGTCGCTGTGCAACGCTGTCCGGTTGAACCAAAGCCCCCGGCAACCACGCCGCCAACCGCCTTTTCTAAATCGGCGTCTTCGAGGACAATCTGCGGGTTTTTGCCGCCTAATTCGAGTTGCAATTTCAACAGTCGCTTCGATGCCGTTTCGGCAATGATTTTGCCGACTTTGGTTGAGCCGGTGAACGAGATGCCGTGTACCTTATCATTTTCAATCAACTCTGCGCCCGGTTCGCTGTCGCCGTGAACCAGATTGACTACGCCTTGCGGTATGCCAACTTCTTCGAGCCCGCGCACCAGAGCCGTCGCCGTCAGTGGTGTGAGTGGTGATGGTTTCAGTATCGCCGTATTTCCGGCAATTAACGCCGGGGCGAGTTTCCACACCGGAATCGCTACAGGAAAATTCCATGGGCTGATGAGTCCGACAACGCCGAGCGGGTGCGGCGTCGAATAGCAGAAAACATTATCCTCTTCCGCCGGATAGACGCGCCCTTCCATTCTGCGCCCAAGCCCTGCCGTAAACTCCAGAATGTCCATCGAGCGTTTCACTTCGCCCGTTGATTCGGCAAGGATTTTGCCTTCTTCGCGGGTGAGCAGGTAAGCGAGTTCTTCTTTGTGCTTATCCATCCATAGCAGCCAGTCAAAGAGCAGTCGTCCGCGTTTCGGAGCATTCCAACTGCGCCAATTTTCCTGCGCGGCAGCCGCCGCTTCAATAGCACGGCGGGCATCTTCGCGGCTCGAATCGGGGGCGCGTCCGACCAAAACGGTATTGTCCGCCGGGTCAAAGCGGTCAGTGAAGCGGTTCGATTCGGATGCTTCCCATTTGCCGTCAATATAATTTAAGACGGTCTCTCCGAGTTGCGGAATTGCGTTCATAGGCAATCAGACTCCTTACTGAAAAGTTGATCAGTGGCTTTGAAAGAGTAATTTTAGTCGGTGCGGCGATGAATACAAAGCCGGAATCGAATTTAACGCGGAAAGCGCGGTTCTTGACAGGAGAAGCCCTAAACCTTTATGATTATCCTTTTCGATTAAAGACGATTTTAAGACTAGAGGGATAAGAACAATGAAAGCCAATACTCATCCAAAATATGTTGAATCAAATGTTCACTGCGCTTGCGGGGCAAACTGGACAACGCGCTCGGTGAAGCCGGAAATCAGACTGGAAATCTGTTCCAATTGCCACCCGTTCTTTACGGGCAAACAGAAACTTGTGGACACGGCGGGTCGCGTTGAGCGGTTCAACCGTAAGTACGGACGCAAGACCACCGAAGCCTAGCTATTCTTTAATCTGGAATCGGTAGTCGGTAGTCGGGTATTGCCATTCAGTTGAAAAACTGTTTCCGGCAATCTCGAATAGCGACTACCGATTTTTTTATGCACACTTTTCGGCATTTCAGGGTAAACTGGCAGCTAAGGAGTTTTACGCGATGAAAGAAGAGCAGATTATCGTCGGCGGGCAAGCGGTTGTCGAAGGCGTGATGATGCGTGCGCCGCATTCCTACGCGGTTGCCGTGCGTCGCAAAGACGGCACGATTGTCTCGAAAGCGGAACCGTTGCCCTCCTTGCCGGAGAAATACCCGATATTGAAATTGCCCGTCCTGCGCGGCGCTGTCGTGCTGATTCATTCCATGATTTTGGGCATCAAGGCATTGAACTATTCGACCAATGTTATCTTTCACGAAGAGGAAGAGCAGAAAGCAGAGCAAAAGCCGGTTGCTAACGTCAAGGCAGGCAGAACAACCGGCGTTGCCGTTGCCACCAAGCCGCAAGTAAAAGAGACAACCTCGACGGCGGCGGCTGTCGGTCCGTTGATCTTTGCTATTTTCTTTAATGTCTTTCTCTTTATTATCCTGCCGTTGGTGTTGACCAATATGCTCTTCGTTTACTGGGGCGGCGGCACGATAGACGCAAAATCAGCGAGCGGCACGTGGTACGCCGATGCGTGGGCGTGGTTTATGGCGGCGTTGCATCCCTTCAGACCTTCGATCTCTTTTAACTTGGTAGACGGGCTGATTCGGATGTTCTTCTTTCTGGTGATGATTACCAGTTTCTCGTTCATCAAAGACATTCGCCGCGTCTTTGAATATCACGGCGCGGAACACAAAGTCGTCTATACGTGGGAAGCGGGCGAAGAGTTGACCGTAGCCAATGCGCGTGTAAAACCGCGACAACATCCGCGTTGCGGCACCAGTTTTCTGATGGTCGTGATGCTGGTTTCTATCGTCGCTTTTTCGGTAGTGGCATTCAACTCGCTCTTTTTGAACTTTGTCGTGCGCCTTGCGCTGATGCCGGTGGTCGCCGGGATTTCTTATGAAATTATCCGCGCTTCGGCAAACAGCGAATTACAATGGTTCTTTTCGCTGATTACGCGACCGGGCATCTGGCTCCAGAACATTACCACTAAGGAACCGGACGACGAACAACTCGAAGTCGCTATCTATTCCTTGAAAGAGGCGCTGAAACTTGAACCTTTAACGAGTCCGTAGTCCGTAGTTGAAGAGAAAACTACGGACTACGGACTACGGACTACTATGTTAGACAAACTGCAAACGATTGAAGCGAAATACGAAGAGTTGAGTGAGCAGATGAGCAATCAGGAGATTCTCTCTGACCAATCGCGCTACGCCAAACTTGCCAAACAGCGCCGCGATCTTGAAGAGATCGTCACCAAATACCGCGACCTCAAGACCATCGAACAGGGCATCGCCGATTCAAACGAAATGCTTGAAATCGAAGAAGATGCCGAAATGCTGGAGATGGCGCGGCTTGAACTTGCCGAACTTGAAGAGCGTAAAGAGCGTGTCGAGGCGGAAGTGAGGTTGCTTTTACTGCCGAAAGACCCGAACGACGAAAAGAACGTCATTATTGAAATTCGCGCCGGAACCGGCGGCGATGAAGCGACGCTCTTTGCCGCCGAAATTGCGCGAATGTACTCGCGCTTCGCTGAACGTCAGGGCTGGCGTGTGCAACTGTTGTATGCCAGCGAATCGGGCATCGGCGGCGTCAAGGAAGCCATATTACTGATTGAAGGCGATAAAGTCTTCTCGAAACTCAAGCACGAATCGGGGGTGCATCGTGTTCAGCGTGTGCCGCAAACCGAAGCCTCCGGGCGCATTCATACCTCTGCCATAACGGTTGCCGTGCTACCGGAAGCCGAAGAAGTAGACATTAAGGTTGACCCCAAAGACCTTCGCATAGATACCTTTTGCTCGTCTGGTCCGGGCGGACAATCGGTTAATACAACATATTCAGCGGTTCGCATCACGCATTTGCCGACCAATACGGTGGTTTCGATGCAGGACGAGAAATCGCAGATTAAGAACCGGGAAAAAGCGATGCGTGTGCTGCGCTCGCGGTTGCTTGAAATGGAGCAGGAGAAGCAGCACGAATCCATTGCCAGCGAACGTCGTGCGATGGTCGGGTCAGGCGACAGGTCAGAGAAGATTCGCACCTATAACTTCAAAGATAACCGGGTAAGCGACCACCGTATCGGTTACACCGTGCATCAACTCGATCTGTTTATGGAAGGCGACATCGGCGATTTGATTGACGCACTGGTAGCGCATTATCAGGCAGAGAAGTTGAACGCTGATACCGCATCTTTGGCAGCTTAGATGGAGGATGAGTCATATCACAAAACAATTTTGCCTACCATCAGCCAAGCAATTTTAGAAGCCGCAAACACTCTGCAAACCGCAGACGTACCGGATGAGCGACTGACGGCAAGCGCCTTGCTCTGTTATTTGCTTGCTATTGACCGCACACAATTATTCATTAAAACAGACGAATTAGTATCAGCAGAACTATATCAAGATTTTCTTGTGTTGGTGGAACGACGGACGGCGGGCGAGCCGTTGCAATATATCACCGGGCATCAGGAATTTTACGGACTTGATTTCAAAATCACCCGCGATGTTTTGATTCCCCGACCGGAAACCGAATTTTTGGTTGAGCAGATAATCAAACTGTCAAAATCTATCCGTCAATCGCCTGAAATTCTCATTGCTGATATTGGCACAGGTTCCGGTTGTATTGCGGTGACGCTGGCAAAGCATATTCAGAAAGCGCGAGTCTTTGCTACCGATATTTCCCCTGCCGCGCTTGTTGTTGCCAGAGAGAATGCCGAACGCAACAGCGTTGCCGAACGCATCGAATTTCTAACGGGTGATTTATTTGCGCCGTTTACAAATCGCGGACTTGAAGCGGCGTTCGATTTCATCGCTTCCAATCCGCCGTATGTGGCATTGCAGGATGCCGCAACCTTGCAGCGCGAAGTGCGCGATTGGGAACCGCACACAGCGTTATTTGCCGAAGAAGATGGCTTGATGTTTTACAAACGCCTGTTTGATGAAGGTAGACCGTACATCAAGCGCGGCGGTTATTTAGTGTGCGAAATCGGCTTTACACAACTCGACCCAATCAGCCGGATGATTGATGCAAACGACTGGCAACTTGCTGAAGTAACGAACGATTTGCAAGGCATCCCGCGCACCCTGACGATGCGCCGTAGCTGATTGCTTTACCGCTAATTCTTCTGCTTTGCTCTCAGATGAATGATGATGTCTACCTCATGCGTCTTTTCATTGATGTTCTTTACCAAGTCTTCCTCAGGGTCAAGTTCCTCGTAAAGCCCCAAGCCATTGATAAAAGCGTAACATTCATCAACGCGAGAAGTGTTGTAGAGTTCGCCTTCACGAATCGGCAGATTGGCGCGTAGGAAAGTCTCCTGAATTTGCATTTTTGACTTGAAGGTAATTTTACCAATTGTATATACCGCCCCTTCCTCGAAAACAAAGGTGAGGTCAACTGTAGCTTCATTCGTTGCTGGCGAACCTTCCAGAAAATCAGGGCTGAAGTCAACATTGAATTGCGCGTAGCCATGCTCTTTGTAATATCGCTTCAGCGCTTCAAGCCCCTTTTGTATGATACTGTAGCCTTTGGCGACATCGCCTTTCTTGAAGCCTAAAATTGGCATGGTTTCAGCAGGTGACAACAACTTTGCATCTTCAATTTTTATGTAGCCGATTCGATAACGAAAGCCCTCTAGGACGGGAATGGTGATTTTTAAGCCATCGCCTGTATCTTCAATTTCAGGAACGCCAAGTTGAGCGCGTAAATATCCCTCGTCAGAATAAGTAAGAACACGAAGGCGGTCTATATCCGTTCCCAGTTTTTCCTTGTCGTAGATTTCTCCGGCTTTTTGAAACTCCATAGCCTCGCGCAGACGCTCAGAAGAGATGTGGGTGTTGCCGCGAAAATCTACGCTGAGAATCGGACGATTTGCAAAAGGCTTTTTTCGCTTGGCGAATCGTCTATCTTCTTCGCTCTGCTTCTTTAGAACTGGTTTCGGCTTCTCCTCCTGTGTCGCAAACGTGATAGAGCAAGCGGTTAGGAAAACCGCCAAGGCACATAGTAAATGCTTCATCCTCAAATCTCCCTTGTGTGGAATCGGGAGCGCCTTGACTATGCCTCTACAGAAGCCGTTTTTTTGCGTCGGAGAACCAGAGCAGTGATGCCTGCCGTAAGCGCACCCGTCAATACAGTGAACGCAATCCAGACGACCATTTGCGGAATAAATCCGATAAGGACGTATTTTTTGAACCAGTCCATTTCGGGAAAGTCCGGCGGTGCGACATCGTAATGCGTTCCCCAGTTGCCCTGTATTGCAAAAAACATCAGGATCGCCACGGGAATCCGGGCGGCGTAGGCATAAGCGAGCAGTACCTTGAAGAGTTTACGCCACGATGGAAATTGCAACGCCGTTGCCGCGACAATTAGCAGTAATGCCGCAAGGATGCGCCAAGGAGAGTCAAGACCAGGTCCCGCACCGGAAGCAAGAAAGCCACCGAAGACCATCAGCGCCATGCCAAGCACAGCAAAAAGCAGGACTCGTCCGGCGCTGGTGTCCGGGTGTTCGCCTGCATGGATTAACTTCCACGCAAAATAAATGCCGAAAATCGGCGGCAACCACGAAATGCCAATCGCCGCGCCGCCGCCGCCTGCTGCCGGATTGAAAAGCGCCGTTGACCAGTGTTGCAGTTCACCGACAAGGCGCAAGATGGTAATTGCCAGCGTAATGACTGCTGGAATGAAGATCAATTTTGCGATGCTTGTTTCAGAGTGTGTGGACAAGATGTTACCCTCCAGTTAGAGCAGACGCATTAACGCCCGCTCGGTTCATAGCAAGAAAATGGATGGGGTTATCTTCTTATTTGAATAGATAACGTCCCTGTCTGTCAACCGTAACCATAGGCAGGCGGCGATGGGTTTCAAATATATCGAAGCCCGCCTTCAAATTTTGCCAGAGTGCAAGAAGTGTGGAATTACCGGCGGCTTCGCGTTCCAGCCGTTTCATGCCTTTCGTGTGCATTCGCGCCGGAAAGACGTGAACCGGAATCCGCGCCTGTCCCGCCGCTTTCGCTTCCACAGCCATCAGGTAAAGCTCTTTTATCGGCGCGTCCTGAATCGCCATGCAGCCAATTGAAACACAGTTGCCGTGAATAAAGATGTCGCCGCCGAGATTGCCACGCGAACCGAGAATTTTGTCCGCTTCGTTCGGATAGTTCAACCCCAGTGACAAATAGAAATTGCTCACCGGATTAAAGCGGTCAATGTAGTAAAAGCCTTCGGGAACCTGACTGTCGCCCTGCCGTCGCTTCGGTCCCAAATCGCCCGATGCGGCGCAAACGGCATACTCTTTCAACAGATGATAGTTACCCGCATCTTTTACCCATACTTCAATAACCTGCTCGCGTTTGAAGGCGCGAAGGAAAATCTCTTTCGGCGGGTAAGCGAGTTTCTTGTCAGCGAAGAGCTTTTTGACAGTCGCCTCTTTTTCAGCGATTGCCGTTTGTACGCGGGCGAATTTCGCCTGTTGTGATTTGAAATTTTGCGCCGCTGCCGGCTCGCTCAAGATTGTCATAAAAAGAATCGTAAGCCAAAGAGCCTGTTTCATGTTCTGCACATCCTCGAAATTTTATGCCAGTATTCTATTCAAAGACCCGCGATAATGCGAGGGCAGCGTTTCAGTAACATCAGGAAAATAGCACACATTTCGCCTATTCCTAATCTTGAAGCGGCGAAAGCTGGCTGCTATGCTTGCAGCCCGGATTGATGAGGCTCTCGAAACCGTTGCGTTTGTTTGCCCGCTTGAGGTCAGTCAGTTATGATTGAATCTTATTAGCTTTCAAGAAACGTATTTGATTCAAAGGAGATGAATGAATGAGTTCAGCAATGCCGAAATATAGCGGGCTGCCAGTTGAGCCGAAGAGCGTCATCTGGAATCCGTCGCCGGAACGCCTTCAGGAATTGACCAAGGCGATGCCCAACACCCGCACTACTATTTATAACAATACCAATACCCGAAGCCGCGTTGATTCACGCTCGAAACTATCAACTTATGTGGTCAGCGACACGCCGGAAAATCACGATTCAGCAACTATTACCCGCGCCGAATATGAGCGCGTCTCGAAATTACAGGATGATTATATTCGCGCTTGTGAAATGATTGTCATTGACGGTTATATCGGCAATGACCCGGAATTTCGCGTCGCCGCACGACTCGTTATCGAGAGCGCCAATGCCAATGTCGCCGGAATGCAACAGCATCTCTATTATCCGGTAACTGACGACGAGCTTGCCGATTACAAACCGACATTGACGGTTATCTATACGCCGAATTTGAAGATGGAAAACTATCCGGCAGACCGCCTCATCGCCGTTGATCTCGAAGCCGGTATCACCCGCGTCTTTAACAGCGATTATTTCGGCGAATCGAAAAAAGGCGGCTTGCGAATGTGGAATAAGCTGGTTTATGACCGGGGCGGTCTGGCGCTGCATTCCGGTTGCAAAGTGATTCCGGTTGGCGACGAAAAGAAGGTCGGTTTGATTATCGGTCTTTCCGGCACTGGCAAAACGACGACAACCTTCACCAAGCAGAATGATTCTTCGCCGGTGCAGGATGACTTCCTCGCTTTGCTGCCGGGGGGCAAAGTCTATGCGACGGAAAACGGCTGCTTTGCCAAGACCTTCGGCTTGAACGAAAAGGACGAACCAACCATTTATCGCGCCGTTACCAGTCCGTCCGCCTATCTGGAAAATGTTTCGCAGAATGACAAGGGCAAACTTGATTTCTACGATACCAGCTACACGCAGAATGGTCGCGCTGTCGTTCGTATGCAGGACATCGAAGGCATGATGGATGCCAGAAAGATGGAGAAAGCCGATTTCCTGCTCATCTTGAATCGCAATGACAATATCATTCCCGGTGTCGCCAAACTGGATCGTCATCAGGCAGCGGCTTACTTCATGCTCGGTGAGACTCGCGGCACATCGGCGGGTGGCGCGGCGGAAGCCGGAAAATTTCTGAGAGTACCGGGAACCAATCCCTTCTTCCCGATGAAACACGCCCAACAGGGCAATCGCTTCTGGGAGTTGCTGGAATCGTCACCGATGGAAGTCTACCTGATGAATACGGGTCGCGTTGGCGGCGGCGATGGCGATGAGCGTTCCAGGAAAGTCCGCATTCCGCATTCATCGGCAATCGTCAAAGGCATTGCCGAAGGCACAATTGAATGGGAAGCTGATCCCGATTTCGGTTATCAGGTGGCAAAGAGCATTCCCGATATGACAGAAGAGGATGCCGACATTCTGCAACCGCGCAAACTCTACGAACAGCAGGGCAGAATGGACGAGTACAATCAAATAGTCGCCCGTTTGAAGAATGAGCGCCGCGAATATATGCAGAAGTGGGAAGGGCTTCTTCCTGAAATCGCTCAGGCAGTAGAATAGATTGGTCTTTCAATCAAACAGATGAAGCAGGGGCGGGAAATCTCGTCCCTGTTTTGCTTTTGCCTAACAGATGGTATTGAATATGCTTTATGAGTAAAGCGCAGCCAAGCGTGATTGTTATTGCGGGAGCCAATGGCGCGGGCAAGTCAACGATTGCGCCTTATCTCTTACGTGACCAGTTTGGCGTTTTCGATTATGTCAATGCTGATACCATTGCGCTGGGTCTTTCGGCATTTCAATCCGAAACAGTTGCCTTTGAAGCGGGGCGCATTATGCTGAAACGCTTGCAAGACCTTGCCGGACAACAACAGACCTTTGCGTTTGAAAGCACCTTGGCGAGCCGGTTTTATGCCCGATGGCTTGGCAATCTGAAAACGCAGGGCTATCGGTTTCATCTCTTTTTTCTGTGGTTGCGTAGCGTCGAAATGAATATTGAGCGAGTGAGAGCGCGCGTCCGCGCTGGAGGTCACGATGTGCCGGAAGAGGTAATTCGCAGACCTTACAAAAAAGGCATTCAAAACTTCTTCCAACTCTATCAACCGCTTGCTGACGGTTGGAGCGTTTATGAAAACTCCGCTGCAATCCTGCCTCTGCAAATTGCTGAGGGTGAAAGAAGCGAATCGCTCAAAATTCATCAGGCAGATTTATGGGCGAATTTTTGTGAGGTCGCTGCATGAAAGAGATTGAAATAACTCATGGGAAAGAAACCGAAGAGGTGTTGCGCCGCGCTGTACGCCATGCGCTTTTAATGCACAAACGACTTGGTAATCCTATTGCTACCTGGAAAGATGGCAAAGTCGTTATCCTTCAACCAGAAGACATTCCTGTTGAAGAATCTGAGCAGCCCTGAATCTCTCTTACCACCAACCCAATATCTTCCACCACAGAAAACCAACAAATACCCAGATCAGGATATTCGGTATCGAAGCAATCAATCCCAACCGCCACCACGTCTGTTGCCGGACATAGCCCGCGCCAAAGTAGATCGGTCCCGGTGTCGTACCGTAGTGCGTTATCCCAGCCATCAGGTTTGATGAATAAGCCAGCAATACCGCCGAGGCAAGCGGCGGCGCACCGGCAGCAATAATCACTGCCAGAAACGGCGCGTACATCGCTGTGGCGTGCGCCGTGATACTGGCAAAGCCGTAATGCGCGTAAAAGTAGATTAGCAGCAATGCTGCCAGCGCCGCCCACCACAGCCAGCCGAAAGTCAGTTCCGCTGCAACATCGGCAAAGCGTTTGGTTAGCCCCGATTCGCCCAATGCCTCAGCCATTCGCACCAAGCCGCCATACCAGATAAAAACGTCCCATGCGCCGCGCTCTGCCAGCGCATCTTCCCACGTCAACACGCCTCCGAGAATCAAGACGCTGATGCCAATCATTGCCACAACCGCGTAATGGATACTGTGCAATGCCGAAGTCATCCACAACGAAGCGACCAGCGCAAAGACCAACAGCATCAGTTTCTCTGACCTTGTGACCTTTCCCATCAACTTCAATTCATTGGCGGCGAGTTCGGCAGCCGCAGGCGTATGTTTGATTTCCGGCGGGAAGAGCCGATAAAGCAGAAGCGGCACAACCATCAGCGAGATGATTCCCGGGACAATCGCGCCCAGGAGCCATTTGCTGTAACTGATTTCGACTCCGGCAGTCTGCGCCGCAAACTTGGCGATTAACGGATTGGACGCCTGCCCGGTCAAAAACATCGCGCAGATGATGACTTCGCATTGATAGAGCAATACCATCAGGAATGCGCCCAAACGTCCGGCAGTCTCGCCCGGGTGCGAGTCGTAAGCCTCAGCAATGCTTTTGCCGATAGGAAAGATGATGCCGCCGGAACGTGCTCCGTTTGATGGCAGAAAGGTAGCCAGCACGATGTCTGTGGAAATCAGCGCGTAACCGAGCCCTAGTGACCGGCGACCGAGAGCGCGAATAAAGAGAAAAGCAATGCGCCGCCCCAGCCCCGTTTTAATCATGCCGCGAGACATAAAAAACGCCGCCAGCACCAGCCACACCACCGGGTCGGCGTACCCCGCTAATGCCTGTTTGACCGACGAATCGCCCGCTACGCCTTCTCTGGCGGGTATCGCTCCCGTTAGCGCAACAACCGTAACAGCAAGCAAAACCATCGCGCCGCCGGGTAAGGGTTGGGCGATGAGTCCGACAATGGTTGCCGCGAAGATTGCCAGCAAACGCCATGACGACGGCGTGATGTCGGCGGGGTGCGGCAACAGGTAGATGCCGATGCCGGTAATCAGAACGGCGCTCCATCTGAGCAACTTCGGTTGCCAATCTGCGCCGGAAGATGGTTTAACTGCCGCCGTAGAAGCAGGAGCCATGGGCATTCTGCGAGTCCCTTTCAACTGTCCGTAATAGGGCGCGATACTACCATCCCGCCGCAGGTGACTCAAGCAACGCTCGCCCGGAGCGTAGAAAAATCCAGTGGAGAGGCAGAAGTTCATCAACAATGTACGAAATTGAAACAGCAGAAAGAAGTCTTGAACTATCCTCTGCCTCATGCTTGAATACAACTAGCTTCTTTAACTGTCGCGTTCCCCAAATCTGTACCGATTTGCAAAACGATTCGCAGGAACCCATTGGCATAGTAGGCTATCTGGTGGAAGTCATGTCTTTCAATCGAACGGAGTCATTACGACAGGCAGAGCAACTGGCGCAACAGGGCAATTTTGCCGGCGCTATTGTCATCTATAATAAGCTGCTTGCCGATAATCCTTTCGATCTCATCTGCGTCAGCGCCATTGGCAATCTCTATGTCAAAAAAGAGTCGGCACAGAAAGCCATCGAATACTACTTTCAGATGGCGGATCATTACGGCAAAAAAGGTTCGATCAACAGCATCATCTACGTTCTGAAAAAGATTACTAAGCTCGACCCGGCAAATATCGTCGCTTATGCCAAACTCGGCAACCTCTACCTGAAAGAAGGCGATAACGAGAAAGCGCACCATCATTTCATGGAAGCCGGAGCTATCTTTTCTCAACAAGGCAATCATTCGTCCGCCTTAAAAGCAACCCAAAAAGCTCTGCAAGCGAAGCCGGATAGCTCGCTGGCACAAACCGCGATCACGGCGTTACAGGAAGAGTTAAAGCCAGTCGTACCGGAACCGCAGCCGGTTCTCACGAATCAGGATGTCGCGCCTATCTATATTTCCATATCGGAAACCGATGCCTCGCAGCCGGAAAGTGAAACGATAGAGGAACCGGCAAATGAACGGACAGAGGAAGAGATGCTGCCCGAAGCGCTGGCATTACTCCAGAATTACGATGAACCGACAGCGCAGGCTAATCTTCCACCGGATATGGATGACAAGATGGTTATCCGAAAAATTTCGGTTGCTGAAGTAATGGCGGGCTACGGCGAAATTGATAAAGCCATTGCTTCCTTGAGAGAGATTCTCTGGTGCAGACCCGATTTCCTTGATGTCCGCGTCCGTTTGAAAGATGTCTATTTGAGAGCCGGAATGCTCGACCGCGCCAGCGAGGAATGTGTCAACATTGCCGGTCTCTATGCCGCGCTTGGTGATAAGCCTCGGGCAAAGGATTATCTGGTCAGAGCCAAACTGATTGCGGCTCGCGCAACCGCCTGACGCCACTGGTTTAGCAGCGCTTCTGATACAGAAAAATTTAGCTTGCATTTTGTTCCCGACCTCTGCGTACAATACCTCGCGTCGGACTGAGGCTGTTATTCGCTTTTCATCAACATGATTTCTAACTGTACCTCTCGATCTATCAACCGATGGGTCCGCAAAATCGTCTTTTGCGGCTTATGGTCGTTGTTTGCTCTCGTCTTTATCCCGGCGGCAATGGCGCAAAACTGCAAAAAGTTGACCCCGGCGGGCGTAGGTCTGGATGATGCCTTTCAGATTAACGATTGTTTACAGCGCAAAGGCTTCGCCAAACTCAAGGGCGGTACATTTCTGCTGTATACGCCGATTGTCTTTCCGCGTAACACGCCGGAAAATCCGGTTAGCGGTGTGCGTCTCACCGGCAAGGACATGGACGCAACCAAACTGGTTATCCAATCCGATTGCGTCAATCATTTTCCTTTCGTAAATGAACAGTCGCCAAACTATCAATCTGCCATTCAGGTCGTTAGATCGCCGCAGGCGCTGGTCAGCGGCTTAGAACTTGATTTGACCAATCTGCGCCAAGATTGCAACCACACGAGCAACTATATGATTGCCGTTAATCGTTCGCCTACTTCACAGGTCAACGGCATCCGTATCAAAGGTTCGCCATATAGCGACGGCGCAAACTACACAACCGGCGGGGCAAACAGTGGCGGTATTTTGGTGGTCAATTCCGAAGCGACCATTATCCGCGATAATGAACTCAAGGACCTTGCCTTCACCGTCGAAAACGGCGGCACATCGGCAGGGCAGGGTGGCATTTCCATTGCCAACTCAGCCAATACTATCGTGCAGAATAATTGCCTTGAGCGTATCGCTTTCGGGCTGATTATCTCTAACGGCGCGGCTCGTGAAGGCTATACCGGCAACAGTAGCGGCACATCCATCATCAGCAATACGATTATTGGCACAGCTACTATTGGCTGCCCGAATTGTGCGAGCGGACGCGCTTTGAAGTTGCAGGCGTGTGGCTCAGGCGACGAACTGCCGCTTGATAATCTCACTGTGAGCAACAACAACGCCACAGATTTCGGCGGCGGCGCGAATGGCTTGCAGTCGGGTTCCGGGCTTGATCTGGTCTGTGGCGTCACCAACAGCAGCTTTGAAAACAATCTCTTTATCGGCGCGGCAACCGCAGAATTTGGTTTGCAAATCCGCAGTTCTTTTCTGAGCGCCCCGAACACTTCGCATCATAATAAATTTCAACGCAATGTCTTTCTGTCCGGCAGAGGCAAAATCGGTTGTAACGATCAATGCGCCGATGTCAATTTCACTCAGGACGGACCCGATCAGATTGGCATTCAACGCAACGGGCAGGACCGCGCCGGCAACAATACGGCAAACAGTTTTCGTTACGCCACCGACCGAGGTTGCAGCGAATATGCTCATGCCTTCTTCCTTTACCTTGAGGATAAACCCTTTGTGCGACACGGCGATGACATTTTGTTGGCGGCATCGGGTGTGCGCCCGAATTCGTCCGTTACCGTTACCTTTAAGAGCATCGAAGATGATAGAGTAGTGGCGGGCTATACAAGCCAGAACGCTAACCGTAACTGCATTATGAATCAGGAATACATGGTCATTGACGCCATCCGATTTCCGGCGGGCGAGTATAAGGTCTTTGCCGAATACCGGGACGGCAACAGTAATGCAACCATCAGCAAGGATTCGCTCGGTACGCTGCTGGTTAAGATTGCCAAATAGATTGTCACAGTTAATAGAGATGTTGCCGCTGAGAATTACCTGAAAGCAAACCGCTTTAGAGGGTAAGAAAAAGATTTCGCCAGCCTGTAGCATAGGCTTCAGCCTGCGTGTTAGCAAATTCACCCAGACTAAAGTTTATGCTACACGCTGAACCAATACATATTTTCCGACAATTCGTATTATGAAACGCATCCTGACCGCCGATCTCTTCCTGCCATTGCAAGAGGAACTCATCACTTTGTTACGCAGTCTTTCCCCCGACGACTGGCAGAAGCCGACGATTGCCGGGGCGTGGCGCGTCAAAGATATTGTCACGCATATCCTTGACGGCGACCTGCGCCGCCTGTCGTTGCACCGGGATAGATACGCGACCGCGCCGCCCGCCACAGAAACCTATAGCGAATTGGTAAATTTTCTCAACGATTTGAATGCCTCGTGGGTCACGGCAACCGAGCGCCTCAGCCCGCCAATGCTCATTGGCTTGCTCGAATGGTCAGCCCCGCAAATTGCCGATTTCTTTCTATCGCTACCACCGGACGACACAGCATTCTGGGCGGTCGCGTGGGCAGGCGAAGAGGAATCCAGAAACTGGATGGACATTGGGCGAGACTACACCGAAAAATGGCATCATCAGGCGCAGATTCGTGATGCCGTCGGCGCTACAGGTCTGAGGAGTCGCCAGTGGCTGCATCCGGTCTTTGAACTGGCGATGTACGCCTTGCCTTACGCTTTCCGCAATACAGATGCGCCGGATGGCAGCGCCTTGAGCCTCAGAATAGAAGGCGAAGCGGGCGGCAAATGGTCTTTGCTGCGAGAAGCCAATCAATGGCGCATTACCGAAGGCGCAATAGAAAATCCAACCGCGCAAGTAGAAATGAGCGCCGATTCCGCATGGCGATTATTCTTCAACGGACTGAAACCAACCGATGCCGAACAACGCATTGAAACCATTGGAGAAGTAACACTCTGCACGACCTTTCTGACCGTCCGTTCTGTAATGGTTTAAGCCTTCTGATTATCGGAATTTCGGCGCTCCGGTGCGTTTGTAGTTGCCAAGGAAGCTGACGCCCAAACCGCCGCATTGCCCGTTGTCTTCGGTGACTTCAAGAGAACCTTTGCCAAAGACAATCTTCATCTGACAGCCGCCGTCGCCTTCCGAAAGGGTGAGTTGATTGCCTTGCGGTTTTGCCGTCGCCGTGATGCCGCCGGTGCGGACGTTGCCAGTGCGGGCGTTTACCACCAGCGCCGCTTCACCTTCGACCAGAATCATGCCGTCTTCCTGTTGCCGGACATTGAGTTCCGCGCCGCTCTCTTTTTCAATTCTGCCTTTCGCGTCCAACCGTTCGTATCTGCCATCAATGCCGTTTGCCGTTGTCGCGGGCTGGCGCGTCAGGCTGCCTGCTTTCAAACTGAACGGAAAAACTTTCGAGGCATCGGCGTTCGACCATGAGCCTTCAATCGTATCTTCGGAGATGAAGCGCCCGTTGAATGTGCCGGTATTTTTGCCCTTTTCGTCGTACTCTTTCAAGGTGAATTGCTGCCCGTTGACGCTGCCCGAAAGGACAATCGGCTTGCTAACTTTTTCATAAACATAGCTGCCGTTTACGGTATTGCCGTTGCGCGTCAAATTCATTTTGATACGCAGCGTCTTATTGATCGTCCCTGAATAAGCACGCTCCCATTGCGCCTGCGCCGCCGGAGTATTTGCTGTAAATAACAGGGCAAGTGCCAATACAAAAAAGGTCTTCGTAAACCAATACTTTCTCATGCTGCTCATCCTTTCACTCTTTCATCCTTTCATCCCTTCCACTCGCCGCGTGCCACCGCCGGGATATAACTGTCCAGATCGGGCGGGCGGAATTCAATGGTGCGCTCCTGCTCGGCGCTCATATAAGCGGTCATCAATAGTTCTGTGACTTCCAGACCATCATGGAAATTCTCTTCCGGCATCTTGCCATCCAGAAAACACTCGATAAAGTAGCGATTCTCTGCTTCGTAACCGTATTCTGCCGCTTCGTTGCCGACGACCGGCATCAGCCCTTGCTCGGCGTTCTGTTTTTCAACCAGGTCTTCGCCCGTGTCGCCTTTTACCCGACGACTCAAAAAGAGTTTCAAGCCGCTATCAAGCGAGTTCATCGAAAGCGAGTATTCCGGTCCAAGTAGTTCCATGCTGAGTCGCAAACCCGCGCCGACAAAACTCCATGAGGTGGTGACTTCGGCAATCAACGGCATTCCGGCTTCATCTTCGTACTGAATCGTCGCCCGGGCAAAGTCTTCTGAAGGACGCTGGCTGTAATCCACCGCTGCGCCCATCGTCTGCTGCAGCTCTTTGACATATTCGGGGCGCGACCACTTCAGCGACGCGATTTGCGCCGATACTTTCTTAGGTTGCACGCTCGAACGCGGCGCACCGGGTTTGGTGAGCATAAAACGAGCGACTTCGACGCTGTGGCACATCATATCATTAAGGACGCCGCCGCCCTGCAACTCGCCTTGCCAGAACCATGGCATATGTGGACCGCTATGCTCTTCGGCGGCTCGCGCCAAGTAAGGTCTGCCGGTGAGCGCCGCGCCGCGCGCCCAGATAATCTCACGCCCGCGCCGGATACCGGGAGAAAAAAGTTGATCTTCGAGATAGCCGTGCAACAGATTGCTCTTTTCGACGAGTTCGACCATGCGTTTGGCTTCGGCAACATTCCGCGCCAACGGCTTTTCACAGGCAAGCCCGACGAGTTCGCCCTTACTTGCCTCAAGAGCGTCAGCAATCTCTTCCATATTTTCGATGCGCTTGTGATTCGGTCCGCACAACCACAGGCAATCAATTTCCGGCGCGGCGACCATCTCAGTAATTGACGAAAAAGCGCGAGCTTTGCCAACTCGCAGACTACGCGCCAGCGCCGCCGCTTCTTCGGCGCGTGTAAAATTCGGACTCCAGATGCCGAGAACGTCGGCATCGCGCACCGCCAGAAAAGATTGAATGTGAAACCGTGTGATAAAGCCGCTGCCAATAAAGCCGACTCCCAACCGCTTTTTCGTCATAATCGGTCATTCTCCTGCAATGAAGTTTTGTGACCTATAAACCAAGAGTATTACGGTCAAAGGGAATTAAACCACGAAGCGCACGAAGCGACACGAAGCGAAATAATAGAGAGGAGCAGGGGAAAAGCGAAAGAGAGTCGCACCGGCAACAGATTCTTTTCTCTCACCTTTCTTCTCTTCAGGTCGCTTCGTGCGCTTCGTGGTTAAAGATATTTCGTTCACTCAATGCCATCGCCCTATGGACGGGCATTTTCGTACTTTTGAATTAAATCAATGTTGGCTCTATCGGTGGCGCTGATGGCTGAATCTCGATAATTTGGATTGATCTGATACCACGATTTTGAGTTGAAATAGGCTTGTAAATCCCGCGAATCGAACGGGCGACCATATTTGGCGTAGACCGTATTTCGCAACAAGCGAAGCACCGGTTTCGGTATCCCGGCAAGCAATTCAACCGTCACTCTGCCGCCACTGAGAATGGTCTGTTCAGCGCGAGCAAAATCACCCCCGGCAGACGGGCGCGAGGTTGCTGACGAATTATCCGGCAGCGATTCGATGGTTGACGCACCGCCAGGTACAGCGTTGCTGTTGCGATTCACATTGGGCGGCGGCGTGACAACAGAAGAGCTATTCTGATTCCTTGCGCCACCAGTTACGCTGGCGTTTGAGCCGTTTTGATTTGTCGTACCGGCATTTTGTGTGCTGCCGGATTGATAAGCATTGGCATTGGCAACTTTTACTTCATTGTCCCTATTCAGCAGAAAGAAGACGGCGGCAGCGGCAAGCGCCAGAAAGACCGCGCCAATCGCAATCATCACTCCCAAGCCGCGCCTTGCCCCCTGCGGTTGCGCTATCGGGTAAGGCGGCGGCGTCTGCTGATAAGGGTATTGCGGACTTGTATGAATGTTCTGCGGGTGTGTCTGCTGCGGATAGACCGGCAGCGGCGCGTTCTGGATTATGTCGGTCTGGTTTGCCGGTGGCGCGGCTGTCTGTGGAATCGGGTTTGTTGCAGCAGCCGACAACGCCTGTTGCAATTCCTTTGACAATTCGGCGGCAGTGGCTTGTCTGGCTGCCGGGTCTTTGGCAAGCGAACGCTGAATCACCGCTTCCAGAGCCATCGGCACGTCAAGGTCGCGGGCAAATGGCGGCGGCGCTTCGGTCAAATGTTTTGCCACTACGCCCGTCACCGTTTTCGAGACAAACGGCGGACCGCCCGCCAGCATTTCATAAAGCGTTACGCCGAGGCTGTAAACATCAGAGCGCGGGTCGAGGTGTTCGCCTTTGCACTGTTCCGGCGACATATAATAAGGCGTTCCCATAACAATGCCGGTCTGCGTCAGATTGCTTGCGGAACTTGCCAGATCGCGCAACTTGGCAATGCCGAAATCCACGACTTTAATGATCTCATTGTCGCCTTCGACTTCCGGCGGCAAGACCATGAAGTTATCGGGCTTGATGTCCCGATGCACAATATTTTTCCGATGTCCGGCAGCGATGCCGGCACAGGCGCTCTGCATCAACGCCACTGCACGCTTGTAGGGCAATTTGCCTTCGGATTCCAGAATGTTTCTAAGCGCAACACCAGCGACCAGTTCCATGACGATAAACGCCGGAATGCCAAGTTCGGGTTGTTCGCCATAGTCATAAATGCCAACGACGTTGGGATGATTCAAAACGGCGGCAGCCTGCGCTTCACGGCGAAACCTCTCCAATGCCGATGGCTCTTTGACGAAACTTTGATGGAGAATTTTGACTGCCACTTCATCGCCGATTCGCAGACGTTTGGCGCGATAAACCGCCCCCATACCGCCTTCGCCGAGTTTACTGATTACCTCATACTTCGATTCTATGACACGCCCAAGCATAGAACCTTGTGGCAGGGGGGCGCTGTCGCCAATTTTTGTTGGCATCATATCGGGCGATAGACTTGAGTTAGCAATGCCCATCGAAGTCCGCAGCCCGCACTTGGGGCAGAACTTCGAGTTCCCTTCTAAAGGTTGGCTACACTTTGGACAATTCATCTGCGTGTCATTACTCGCCATTTTGAAGTCTGAGCAGAGATGATGGTAGCCGTTTGCGACGGGTTATGTAAAGCGAGGCGAGGTTGAAGGGCGGCGTACAGGGATGGAAAGCGCCAAGAAAAAATAAAGCTGCGACGAAGCGCAGCTTGGCAAATGACCGCTTTCATTGTCAGGCACAGGTCAATCTATCAACTTTCAACAATCGGGCTTTCGGTTAGCGGTTTGCTCAAATCGGCAATCGGTGGTGTTATCATTTTGGCACGTTTGGCTCGCCACCCTCGCCAGCGTCGCCAACTGAGCGCCAAACCTGTCCACACCAGAAAGACGCCGCCAAGCGAAGCGATACCGGCAATTGTTTGCCCGAAAATCCCCGCCACTTCGCCGGTATGAGCAAAGCGCAAAAATGAGCGTACTTGTCGCCCCTTTGTGCCGCTTGAAAACGGTTCCCAGCGCAGCGCCTCGCCGGTCTTACCATCCATCGTCAGTTGGGCGCGTTTTTGCGGTTGTCCGCCGGTTCCCGCATCCAAAGTGAAAAGTAACGGCGTATCTGCTGATGTTGGTAAGCGCAGACTGAGACTTTGCCAGTCCGAAGTCTGCGCGGCGGCGCGACTCCATAGAGCATCAAGATTGTCCGGCAATGCCTTGCTGTTGTTGTTCGCCGCCGATGGTTCAGCCGGACTGCGCGGCGCGGGCGGCGTTTCGCCAACGACGCGATAGACCAGATTACCCGCCCATGTATAAGAAATCGTCACCGCCGACAGCACGATGATAAACAATGGCACAACTGACCAGACACCGATAGTATTGTGCCAGTTGAAATCCCGCGCCTTGCCGGACAAGCCGCGCCGGAACCACAAAACATTTTTTATCTGTGACCAGTTGAACTTGCGCGGCAACCAGAGATAGCAACCACTGACGACAAGGAAAAGAAAGCCAAGGTTACAGGCTCCCGTAATTGCCCGGGCGACGCTGCGATTTTCGCCTTTCGCTCCCAGCCAGCGATGCCAGTCGGTAATAACCCGAAAGAACTCTCGCATCGCTTTGGAACCTTCGCCGAGAACCTCGCCGGTGTAAGGATTAAGAAACAGATTGCGTCCACCGGCAAAAGCGACCATCGCCGGCATGGTCGCATCTGAGCGCAAGGTGATAGAAGCGGGCGTTGCCTCAGCCTGCGGCTCTCGCGCTTTGGCAAGCAACGTATCAATCGAAAGGCGTGTGGCTCCCGGCTCAGGCGATGCAACCCGGTAGTTCCGCGTATCTGCCCAAGTTACCATTTGTCGCTCATAAGTCAACAAAACGCCGGTTACGGACATAATCAGAACCATCAAACCGGCAATCACACCAACCGGCAAATGACACCAGAAAATAACTTTACGAAATCGCTTCATACTAAACCCACACCAACTCCCCACAAGTTTAGGCATCCGCCCAACGCCGCAACAGGTTATGATAAACGCTGGTTAGCTGTACCACTGAAGGATGGTCAGGCGCGTCCATGCTGAGACGCTGAATCGCCATATCCATATCGAAAAGCAACGTCCGCTGCCCATCGTCGCGCACCATACTTTGTATCCAGAAGAACGAAGCGAGCCGCGCCCCGCGAGTCACCGGGCGAACCTGATGCAGACTGCTTGCCGGATAGAGAATCAAATGCCCAGCCGGTAATTTGACTTCGTGAATACCGTAGGTGTCTTCGACAATCAGTTCGCCGCCATCATATTCATCCGGTTGCGCTAAGAATAAAGTCGCTGAAATGTCTGTGCGAATACGATGCGGCGTACCCGTCACCTGCCGGATGGCGTTGTCAACGTGAGTACCGAAAGACTGTCCGCCCTGATAACGATTAAAAAGCGGCGGAAAGACTTTTAAGGGCAACGCTGCCGAGATAAAGAGCGCGTTTTGTCCGAGCGCCGTGAGAATTATCTCGCCGAGCCGCATAGCCTCCGGGTGGTCTTCCGGCAACTGCATATTGTCCTTTGCCCGCGCCGACTGATGCCCCGCCGTAACCCGACCATCAACCCAATTCGCTTGCTTGAGAACCTGACGCATTTCTGTTAGCTGTCCGGTTGTCAGGACTTCCGGTATCGTCAATAACACTCGTTTCGCGCTCCTGCTTACTGTAGTAGAACAATTCTCAGACGCCTGTACGGGCGGGCGTCTCTGCCCGCCCCTGTGTGCGATGTTTGCCATTCAGGGGCGACCCTTTGTGGTCGCCCGTACAGGCATCTATAATTTGAAGTTCAAGCCAATTAATGCCGAACGCCCCGGTCCCGGCACGATATGTCCCGGGTGCAGTTGGTCGAAGTAATACTTGTTTGCCAGATTGTTGACATTTACCTGTAAATCGAGACGTTCATTCAACCGATACTTTGCTTGTG
>Ga0187894_10000668_pt1 | contig 46066 bp, 39 predicted proteins | sample GBC1701081metaG_FD_136650 | JGI IMG/M metagenome (GOLD analysis project Ga0187894, IMG submission 136650) | White microbial mat communities from a lava cave in the Kipuka Kanohina Cave System on the Island of Hawaii, USA - GBC170108-1 metaG ... | reverse complement strand
TCAACCGCACTGAGAGTGGCTCCTCGGGGAGAAGGTTTGGGTGGTACCTCCTTCTCACACACCGACGGGGCCACTTTCAATTTGAATCTGCGATCACGCGAAAGAATGTCGGATCGGGGCTAGCAAGCGAAGCGCGCAGCGAGGCGGAGTCTTCGCAGCCGAGCGAAGTCGAACAGTGGCCTCGATGTGTGGTGGACCCTCGGCGTGCGCTGATCGCGCATCCTGAGTCGGTCTCCTAGCGTCTCCCGCCGGAGAGATGGCCGAGCGGTTGAAGGCGGCGGTCTTGAAAACCGCTAGGCGCGAAAGCGCCTCGAGGGTTCGAATCCCTCTCTCTCCGCCAGCGCGCGCTCGGCGCGCGCCGGCGCGGCGACGCGACGCAGATATGGCTCGTTGCGGAGATCGAGGCGCGTCGCCGGCTGGCCTTATTGGGCTCGCTCGCCTCCGAAGACTCCGGCTCGCTTCGCGGTAGCTCGCTTCGCACGCTCCGGATGGTGGGGGCGTAGGAGGCGGGTCGCAGGTTGGTTCAGACGTCGTGGCTCGGGCATTCCACTTCGCGCGCTCGCTTCGTCGCTACGCGCGCATCGAAAAGGGCGAAGCCTCGGCTACGTTGCCGCGCCTTCGAGGAGAGGTGGCCGAGAGGCTGAAGGCACAGGTTTGCTAAATCTGCATAGGGGAAACCCTATCGAGGGTTCGAATCCCTCCCTCTCCGCCAGCGCGCTGCGCGCGCTGGCGCGGCGACGCGACGGAAGCGTTGCTCGTCGCGGAGATCGGGGCGCGTCGCCGCCTAGCCTTGTTGGGCTCGCTCGCCTCCGAAGACTCCGGCTCGCTTCGCGGTAGCTCGCTGCGCGCGATCGAGTTGGGGGGCATCGAGGCCCTTAACGCTCGGTGCCGGCGCGGCGGTGCTTTTGCCGGAGCGCGCGTTGGGTAGAGTGGCGCGCCTTCTATGTATGGGCGGCGCGCGGCGTCGATCGCGCTGGCCGCTTCGGCGCGTGGAAGACCGGAGAGGTGGCCGAGCGGCTGAAGGCACGCGACTGGAAATCGCGTGTACCGGAAACGGTACCGAGGGTTCGAATCCCTCCCTCTCCGCCACGGCGCGCGAAGCGTGCCGCGGCTCCGAGGGCCGGCGACGCGACGGAAGTGTTGCTCGTCGCAGAGATCGAGGCGCGTCGCCGGCACTCCTCATTGGGCTCGCTCGCCTCCGAGGACTCCGGCTCGCTTCGCTGGCAGCTCGCTGCGCGACCGCGAGAAGGCAGGGCGTTGGGGCGGAGTGGCGGCTTGGGTGCTGCCGCGCGCCGGCTGGCCGGACAGTTCGCATGCCGGGCACGGGTTTCGGCGTCGGCTATCGTGCCGCGCCTTCGAAGATCCAAGCGCCCATAGCTCAGTTGGATAGAGCGCCAGGTTGCGGACCTGGAGGTCGCAAGTTCGAGTCTTGCTGGGCGCGCCAGCAGCGCTGCGGGGCTCGGTGAGGAATCACCGGGCCCCGTCGTGTTTCTGGCGCCAGCTGTCGGCAGGAATCTTCGCGAGGCGCCGGGCGCTGCGGAGTAGGCTGGCCGCCTCTCCGGAGATTCGCTCGATGCGCAGCCGATTCTTCTCGCTGCCATTCGCCTTTTCGCTCGCGCTGGCCTCGCACGCTGCGGGCGCGCCGGCTCCCGAGAACACCGAGGCGGAGGTCGCTGCCGCGCTCGCCGCGCCCGAGCGCGCCGCCGCCGATCGCGAGCGCGACGCGCGCGATCGCCCCGCGAAGACGCTCGGGCTGCTCGGCCTCACGCGCGGGATGCGCGTGCTCGATGCGTTCACCGGCGGCGGCTACTACGCGGAGATCGCGGCGCGGGTCGTCGGCCCGAGCGGCAGCGTGCGCGCGCACAGCAATCGCGCGTACCTCTCGTTCGCCGGCAAGGATCTCGAGCGGCGCCTCGCCGCGCGGCCGATGGCGAATCTCCAGCGCCTCGATCGCGAGATCGAGGCGCTCGGCCTCGATGGCGAGATCGACGCGGCGCTGCTCGTGCTCGCGTACCACGACGCGTACTGGAAGCCGAAGGAAGGCGAGTGGACCGTCACGCGCGATCCGATGATGGGCGCGCTGTTCCGCGCGCTCCGGCCTGGCGGACGGCTGCTCGTGATCGATCACGCCGCCGCGGCCGGTAGCGGGAGCGCCCCCGCTCAGGAGCTGCACCGCATCGACGAGGCGTTCGCGCGCGCGGACTTCGAGCGCGCCGGCTTCCGCTTCGTCGCGAGCAGCGACGCGCTGCGGAATCCGGCAGATGACCGCAGCAAGAGCGTGTTCGAAGACGCGATTCGCGGGAAGACCGATCGCTTCGTTCACGTGTTCGAGAAGCCCCGAGCGGAGTAGCGCCAGCCGCGATGAAGCGCGGCGAATTGCGACGCGAGTCGCATTTCGCGCCGCCCGATCGACGCAATCGAACAATCCGTCCGACGCGCGGGCGCGCCGAGCAGAACCGAAAGGGACACCCCCCCGAGCGCGTCGGTTTCATCTTTTGCTGGATTTTGCGCGCGCGCCCGGAGTAGTGTGAACACGTTCTGAGCCCTTGGCGGGGCATCCATCGACACCTAGGGGGACCCGAATGTCTCTGCGCCAGCGCGCCCTTCGTCTGACCCTCGCGTTGTTATCGCTTCCGGTTCTCGGCGTCCTGCCGATCTCCGCTCAAGACACCGCGGATGACAAGACCACCGATGAACGCGGAATCGAAGTCATCACGGTGACGGCCCGGAAGAAGGAAGAGAACATCCAGGACATCCCGATCGCTGTGAGCGCGTTCTCGGCGGATGACCTCGCGACTTCCAACATTGACGATGTGGCGGACGTCCAGTTCAACGTTCCGAATCTCTCCTACACGAAGACGAACTTCTCGGGCGCCGGAAATATTTCCATCCGCGGCGTCGGCAATCTCGCGACCGCGGCGACTGCCGAGAGCGGAACCGGAATTCACTTGAACGACGCGCCGTTCCCCGGTTCCCGGATCTACGAAACCGAGTTCTACGACGTGCAGAGCGTGCAGATCCTGCGAGGTCCGCAAGGCACGTTGTTCGGTCGAAGCTCGCCAGGTGGCGCGGTCAACGTTTACACGAAGGTTCCGGTGCTCGAGGAGTGGGGCGGCTACCTCGCGGGTGAGTACGGCGACTACAACCACGCGAAAGTCAAGGCCGCGCTGAACGTTCCGCTCGGCGAGCACTTTGCAGCCCGCGTCGCCGGGTTCTACTTCCGCCGAGACGGGATCACGGACGTGGAGAACGGGAAGTTCGGTTGCATCGGCGTCAGCTCCAACTGTCCGAAGGACGACGAGATCGACGGCCGCAGCGTCTATGCGGTCCGCGCGTCACTCCATGGCGAGTGGGACGACGCGAACTTTACGCTGATGGGTCAGTACTTCCGCGCAGACGACGATCGCATGCGCATCAACAATCAGGGCTGCACACCGGACGACACCGATTGGCCCAACGGCATCGGCTGCCTCGGAGGCAACAACAAGACGCGGCCCGGCGGCATCAACTACAACTCGACGCTCGGCTACTCGGTCGGGATCTACTTGGATACGTTGCAGGCTATCGGCGCGACTCCCAATCGCTTCGCAGCGGGCCCGCGCGGCATCATGACACCGCTTCTCTTCACGAACGCGCTCGCGCCGGCCGGCTCGTTCGGAGCCCTGGCAGACGCCTCCTACGCCTATTTCACGGCGAACCCCTGCACCTACGCGGGTAACAACACGGGCTCGTGCCCGGGTTACTTGTTCGACGACGCGACCGGCGACGCGATCTTCGGTCCGGACACTTACGGCTTGCCGACGGAGTTCTACTCCGGCTCGAACCGACCCTCGAACTTGCGGAAGATCAACACTCAGCTCAAGCCGCGTTATGTCGCGGATGAGATTCAGATTACGTTTGGCGCCAACTTCGACCTCACCGAGAACCTCACTCTTTCGTCGGTCACCGGTTGGCATCAGGCGTTCGTGAACAGCGAGACCGACTATTGGTGGGGGACCCCCGACAACGGGTTCGGTACGACGCGGACGTTCGCGTTTCCCAATAGCGATCTCGGGGGCGACTACGGATCGGAGTTCGTGTTCGATCGCTCGCGCTCGACAGATAAGATGTTCACTCAAGAGTTGCGCTTGACGAGCTCGTTCGACGGGAGGTTCAACTTCCAAGGTGGCTTGATCTACAACAACGGCGAAGTAGACGCGCTCTACAGCGTCTGGGCCACATCGCTCGAATCGTTCTGGGTGGCAGTGGGTGGCTTCGGCGCAGAACCGGACACCAGCTACTACACGAACGAGACGAAGCCGACGACGCTTCAGTCCTACGCGCTCTTCGGCGAGCTCTACTTCGACCTCACCGGCTCGACGCGGCTCACCGTCGGCGGTCGCTACACCGACGACAAGAAGACGGATCGCCAGAGAGTGAACCTTTGGACGGTACCGAAGACTTCGTTCGCGAATCGGCGAGGCGGCTGGACCGAGGTGATCTGGAAGGTCTCACTCGATCAGCACTTCGATCTGCCGTGGGCGCCGGAATCCCTCGCGTACGTCACGGTCTCCACCGGGTACAAGGGCGGCGGGTTCAACCCTGCGGTGAGCGCGAGCCAGAGCGGTGGCACGGCCGGTCAGGTTCCTCTGGAATTCAAGCCGGAGACGATTCTGGCGTATGAGGTCGGCTACAAGGGCTTCTGGTGGGACCAGATGCAGGTAGGTCTGAGCGCCTTCTACTACGACTACTCGGATATGCAGATCTCGAAGATCGTGAACCGCACCGCGGTGAACGAAAACCTCGACGCCAAGATCTGGGGCGTCGAGCTCGAGACCCTGCTCGCGCCGTCATTCCTCGAAGGACTACGGCTCGACCTCAATGTGTCGTGGCTGGATAGCGAGATCCAAAAGGGCATCTCGATTGACGGGGCCGACCCGACGCAAGGCAGGACTGGCTGGATGCCTATCAAGCAGCTCCTGCCGTTCCCGGCGGGCCAGAACTCGGTCTGCAATCCCGCGATCAACCCCTACTGCTTGGATCCGTTCTTCGCTCGATCCGTCGACGCGGCGGACACCGGTGACCTCGATCCCGATGTCACGCCGCTCCTACCGGCGGGTCTCTGCCAAACGGCTCCGATCGGGACGATGGCGGGCAATCTGGCCGACCTGATCGCCGCAGATCCGGACGTGTGTGGCTACGTGAACGACGGCTTCGCGGCGAACTTGAAGGGCAACAGGCTTCCCCAGACTTCCGACTGGACTGTCAAGGTGGGAACGCAGTACTCGCTGCCGGACTTCCGCGGCTGGGTCGCGACGCCGCGAGTCGACTTCTATTGGCGCTCCGAGATGTTCACCCGCATCTACAACACGAAGAAGGACCTGATCGAGGGCTGGCAGCAGCTGGACGCCAACGTCTCGATCACCAAGGACGACAGCCCGTGGATGTTCGAGCTGTGGGCGAAGAACCTGCAGGACAACAACGACGTCACAGGTCACTACTTCACCGACCCGACGTCGGCGAACTTCACCAACCTGTTCCTGCTCGAGCCGCGCACCTTCGGCGCGACGATCCGGTACACGTTCGGCGAAAGCGAGTACTGAGCACGAAACCTGCCTGAGGCACACGAAGGCCCGTCGGAATCGCTGCCGGCGGGCCTTCTCACTTCGTGCGCCGAGAACTAAGGCACGCGCTCACAGCTCCCCGAGCGCCCACCTCAGGCTGCGTCGTAGCAGCTCGTAGTACTGCGGCTTTTCCCACGAGCAGCGCTCGATCTTCGGGTAGTAGTCCGTCACCGGGCGCATGTCGTAGTGGCTGCGACAGTGGCCGAGGGTGTTGTAAAGGACGGCGCCGGCGCCGAGCGGGCGTAGGTACATCACGAGGTGCTGGCGCGTGCGCGACCAGTCTTCCTCGACGAAGCCGAGCGCCTTGCCGGAGTACTCGGTCTCGAGCAGCGCGGTGAGCTTCTCGCGCTCGTGGTACTCGGAGAGGTAGAGCTCGTCGTCGGTCTCGAACTCGCCGATGCCGGCGACGAGCGGATGATCGGGCGCGGAGACGCGCACGCGGTAGGGCTGGATCGGCGGGTGCGCGATGAACTGGCTGCCGAGCGTGTGCGCGAGCGTCGGGAAGACGCGCGGCGCGTCGACGCCCTTCGGCGTGAAGTCGAGCGCGGAGTTCGTGCCGTGCAGCGCGACCCAGCGGCCCCCGCGCCGCACGAAGCTCGCGAGCGCGTCTTGCTGCGGCTGCGTCGGGCGCACGTCGCAGGTGTAGGTGACGAGGAACTTCGCGCGCGCGATCGCGTCGGTATCCGCGTAGTCCGACGCCACGCGTACGCGCACCTGCTCGTGCTCGCCGAGCAGCTTCAGCAGCTCGAGCCGCGCGAAGTCGATGTCGTGGTACTTGCCCGCAGCCACCAAAACGGCGTCGACGATTGCTTGCTTCGTCATGTCGCGATCGACCTCCGGAATGCAGGGCGCGCCTTGCACTGGCGCAGGTAGTCCTGCAGGTTGGGATAGATCTCCGTGACGAGTCCGTGGATGCTCGCGAGCGCGACCGGGTAGCCCATCATGATGTCGGCCGCGCTGAACTCGCCGACCAGCCACTCGCTGCGCGCGAGCGCGCGGTCGACCAGCGCGAGCGCCGAGTGCGCACGGCGCTCGGCATCCGGGATCAACGCCGGGATGCGGTCCTTCTCCTTGCGCACCTTCTTGTGCATCACGATCTCACTGAGCGGCGTCATCAGGGTCGCTTCCGAGAAGTGAATCCACTGCAGGAAGCGCGCGCGCTCGCGGACGCCGACCGGCTCGAGCCGCCCCTGCCCGTAGCGCTCGAGCAGGTACTGCACGATCGCGCCGGATTCGTAGAGCACGATGCCCGCGTCGAACAGCGTCGGGATCTTGCCCATCGGGTGAATCGCGACGTACTCGGCGCGCTTCAGCTCGGGCAGCGAATACGTCTCGATGTAGTGCGGGAGGCCAAGCTCTTCGAGCAGCCAGCGCACGCGCACCGAACGAGACATCGGGGCGTGGTACAGCGTCAGCACCGCGCGTCCTCCGCGCGCCGAGGATGCCATAGCGCGCCGCGCGGGCGTCCCGAATTCGGGATGCGCGGCTGCTCGCGAAAAGCGAGGCGCGCAGCCGCAGCGAGCCTCACCCGCTTGCTGCGGGCGACCGAAACATCGGGGTCGATTTCGCGCGAGCGTGCTGGCGGCAGGGGCGCCCGCACGCGCCGCGCCCCGGCCGAAAGCGCGCGATGAAGCTCCAGAGGAAGACGCTGCTCTCGCTGATCGTGCTCGGGAGCGCCGCGCTCTCGAGCATCGGGCTGATTGCGCTGCGGCCCGAGCCGAAGGCGCGCGAGCTCGAGGCCACGCTGCCGGTCGTCGATGTCGTGATCACGCAGCCGCGCGCCGAGCGCCCGATCGTGCGCGCGCAGGGCACGCTCGAGGCGCGCGACGAGATCGAGCTCGTCGCCGAAGTCTCCGGTCGCGTGGTCTGGGTGTCGCCCGCGTTCGACGGCGCCGGCGAGTTCGGGGCGGGCCAGACGCTCGCGCGCATCGCCGCCGACGACTACGAGATCGCCGCGCAGCGCGCGCGCGCGGCGCTGCAGCGCGCGGAGAGCCAGCTCCAACTCGCGCGCGCGGCTCTCTCCCGCAGCCAGGCGCTGTTCGATGCGGGCGCCGCGAGCTCTGCGGCGCACGAGCAGGTGGCGGGCAACGTGCAGGTGAACGAGGCCAACGTCGCGGACGCGCGCGCCGCGCTCGCGGGCGCCGCGCTCGCGCTCGCGCGCACCCACGTGCGCGCGCCGTTCGCCGGGCGCGTGCGCGAGCGCAGGGTCGCGCTCGGGCAGCACCTCGCGCTCGGCACGCCGGTCGCGCGCGTCTACCGCGGCGGCACGAGCGAGGTGACGCTCGCGCTGCGCGCGGACGACGCCGCGTTCATCGATCTGCCGAAGCACGCGCGCGATCCGGGGCCGCGCGTCACGCTGCGCGCGAAGATCGGCGGCGCGTCGCGCGAGCTCGCTGCGCGTCTCGTCGGCAGCGGCGGCGCGCTCGATCCGCGCACGCGCATGCTGAACGTCGTCGCGCGCGTCGAAGCGCCGGCGGCGGAGCGCGAGGCGCTCGCGATGGGCGCGTTCGTCGAGGCCGAGATCGAGGGCCGTGAGACCGCGGATCTCGTCCGCGTCCCGCGCGCGGCGCTCGCGGGCGAATCCGCGCTGGTGCTGGTCGACGCCAACGATCAGCTCGCGCTGCGCGAGGTCGAGCTCTACCGCGTCGACGATGACTTTGCGTGGATCTCGGGCGGGCTCGCCGCGGGCGACCGCGTCTGCGCGCGCGCGCCGAGCACGCTCGCGGTCGGAACGCATGTGCTCGCGAAGCCGCTCGCGGACGAAGCGGAGCGCGCAGCCTCGACGGCGCACGCGAGCCCGCGTCCATGAACGGCGCGATCGCATGGTTCGCGCGCAACCATGTCGCCGCGAACCTGCTGATGGCGCTGATGATCGTGGGCGGCCTGCTTGCCGCGCCGAGCCTGCGTCAGGAGATGTTCCCCGACGTCGACCTCGACGTCGTCACGGTCGCGGTGCCGTACCCGGGCGCGTCGCCGGTCGAGGTCGAAGAGGGCGTGTGCGTGCCGATCGAGGAGGCGCTGCAGGGCCTCGCGGGGCTGAAGCGCATCCGCGCCACCGCCTCCGAGGGAATCGCGACGCTCGCGGTCGAGCTGATGAGCGGCGAGGACGTCGCGCGCCGGCTCGCCGACATCCGTGCGCGCGTCGACGCAGTGGCGCTGCCGGAGGAGGCGGAGCGCCCGATCGTCTCGCAGGCCGAGCTGCCGCGGCAGGTGCTGTCCGTCGCGATCTACGGCGACGTCGACGAGCGCTCGCTGAAGGAGATCGCGATCCGGACGCGCGAGGAGCTCTCGGCGCTGCCGGAGATCTCGGAGGTCTCGCTCGCCGCGGTGCGGCCGTACGAGATCGCGATCGAGGTGTCGGAGGCGGCGCTCGAGCGGCATCGGCTCAGCTTCGATCAGGTCGCCGACGCGATTCGGCGCGGCTCGCTCGACTTGCCCGCCGGCGTCGTGCGCGCGGAGGCCGGCGAGATCTTGCTGCGGGCGCAGGGCAAAGCGCGCGACGGCGAGGCGTTCGCGCGGATCCCGGTGCTCGTGCACGAGAACGGCACGCGCCTCACGGTCGGCGACGTCGCGCACGTCGTCGACGGCTTCGCGGAGAGCGATCAGGGCGCGACGTTCGACGGCAAGCCGGCCGCGCTCGTCCAGGTCTCGCGCGTCGGGGATCAGCGCGTGATCGACGTCGCGGAGGCGGCGCGCGCGTATGTCGAGCGCGCGCGCGGCTCGCTGCCCGCCGGCGTCGAGATGGTCGTCTGGCAGGACATGTCGGCGATCCTCGCCGAACGGCTCGGCTCGATGAAGAGCAACGCGTGGTCGGGCGCGTTGATGGTCGTCGTCGTGCTCGCGCTGTTCCTGCGGCTGCGCCTCGCCGCGTGGGTCGCGTGGGGCGTGCCGACCGCGCTGCTCGGCACGTTCGCGCTGCTGCCGCTGCTCGGCGTCTCGATCAACTGGATCTCGCTGATGGGCCTCGTGCTCGTGCTCGGCATCCTCGTCGACGACGCGATCGTGGTCGGCGAGAACACGTACGTCGAGCAGAGGCGCAGCGGCAGCAAGCTCGAGGGCGCGATCCGCGGCGCGCGCGGGCTCGCGATCCCAGTGGTCTTCGGCGTGCTGACGACGGTCGCCGCGTTCGTGCCGATGCTCGCGGTGCCCGGCTCGATGGGGAAGCTGACGCGCGCGCTGCCGATCGTCGTGATCGTGAGCCTGCTCTTCTCACTGATCGAATCGCTGTTCATCTTGCCGTCCCATCTCGCGGCGGGCGGGCCCGTCGACGCGCCTCCGCACAGCGAAGCGTCGCGGCGCTGGCGCGTGCTGCAGGACCGCGTCTCGGGCGGCTTCGACGCGTGGGTGATTCGATCGTTCGCGCCATTCCTCGCGCGCGCTCTCGAGTGGCGGTACTTCGCGCTCGCGTGCGGCGTCGCTTCGCTGATGATCACCGGAGCGCTCGTCGCCGGCGGCTGGCTGCGCTTCACGTTCCAGGAGCCCGTCGACGGCGACGTGATCATCGCCGACCTGACGATGGAGCCCGGCACGCCGGCGCACGTGACCGCCGCCGCGCTGCGCACGATCGAGGACGCAGCGGCGCGCGTGCGGCGCGAGGCCGACGCGGAGCGCGACCTCGAGCACGGCAGCATCTTCACGCACGTGCTCACGAGCGTGGGCGAGCAGCCGTTCCGCGACTTTCAGGCCTCGATGCCGAACGGCGGCACGTCGCTCGGCTCGGGCGGGCATCTCGGCGAGCTGCAGGTCGAGATGATCGGCGCGGTTCATCGCGACATCTCGACGTCCGAGATGCAGCGGCGCTGGCGCGCGGCGCTCCCGCCGCTGCCGGGCGTCGCGGAGCTCAGCTTCCAGAACACGATGGTGAACAGCGGCAAGCCGATCGAGCTCGAGCTGCGCGGCTACGACCTCGCGCAGCTACGCGCGGCGGCGGCGTGGCTCGAGGACGAGATCGGCGAGTACCCGGGCGTGTTCGACGCCGCCGATTCGTTCCGCGCTGGCAAGCAGGAGCTCGGCTTCGGCCTGCTGCCGTCGGCGGAGTCGTTGGGGATCACGCTGGCGGACGTCGCGCGCCAGGTGCGGCAGGCGTTCTGGGGCGAGGAAGTGCAGCGGCTGCAGCGCGGCCGCGAGGAAGTGCGCGTGGTGGTGCGCTACCCGGCCGACGAGCGCCGCGCGCTCGGCGATCTCGAGAAGCTGCGCATTCGGCGGCCGGATGGCGCGGCGCTGCCGTTCGCGAGCGTCGCGCGCGCGGAGCTCGGCGCCGGCTACGCGGCGATCCAGCGCGTCGACCGCGCGCGCGTCGTCGCAGTGACCGCCGACGTCGACGTCGCGCTCGGCAACGCGAACGCGATCATTGCCGACCTGCAGCAGACCGCGTTGCCGCAGCTCGCGCAGCGCTTCCCCGGCGTGACGTTCGGCTTCGCGGGCCAGCAAGCGGAGCAGCGCGACTTCCTGAGCGCGATGATCCGCGGCCAGCTGTTCGCGCTGCTCGCGATCTACGCGCTGATCGCGGTGCCGCTGCGTAGCTACACGCAGCCGATCATCATCATGAGCATCATCCCGTTCGGCGTCGTCGGCGCTGCAGTCGGCCACTTGTTACTGGGCTTCGATCTCTCGATGTACTCGGTGATCGGGCTGGTCGCGCTCTCCGGCATCGTCGTGAACTCGAGCCTCGTGCTGGTGGATCAGGTGAACGCGCTGCGCGCTTCCGGGATGCGGCTCGCAGACGCCGCGCGCGAAGCTGCGATCTCGCGTATTCGCGCGATCTTCCTGACCGAGGTCACGACGTTCGTCGGCCTGATCCCGATGATGTTCGACACCGCGATCGCCGCGCGCATGACGATCCCGCTCGCGATCACGCTCGCGTTCGGCGTGCTGTTCAGCGCGGTGATCACGCTCGTGCTGCTGCCGTGCATGTACCTCGTCCTCGAAGACGCGACGATGTGGGCGAGCGGCAAGACGCGCACGCGCGGCGCCGAGCTCACCGCCGAAAGCGGCGCCGCACGCGCCGACGCAGAAGCCGCTCTCGAGTAAGTCACCAGGCGGGGACGTTCATACTTACCGGTGACATAAGGGACAGTCTTCGCGCGGTTCCTCGCGAGCTCGCGCCAAGGCTGGCACCTAAGTCACCGCCAGGTATGAACGTCCCCGTTGTGGTGACTTAGGGGAGGCCGAGCAGGGCGGCGGCCTGGGCGCACGAGGCGAGTGGGCGGCCGACCTTTGCGCACAGCTCGGCGGCCTCGCGTACGAGCTCCTCGTTCGTCGGCGAGCGCTCGCGCGAGCAGAACTCCTCGATTCCGACATGCAGGTGGCCGCCGCGCTCGAGGGCGGCGCGCGCGATCGGCGTCGCCATCAGGTCGCCGCCCCACACCGAGACCGACCACGGCAGCCCGGTCCCATCGAGCATCTCGAGGTACGCGCCCAGCGCTTGCAGCGTCGGCGGGAGGCCGAAGCTGACGCCCGGCTGCGTCGCGAAGATCCCGAACTCGCCGCCGAAGTAGAGCTTCACGAGCGCGCCGCGCGGCAGCTTCCCGGCGCGCCAGTACGCGAGCGTCGTGCGCAGCGAGCCCGGCTCGTAGATGCCGAGGCTCGCGCCCATCCGCAGCCGCTCGCAGAACGCGAAGCCGTACCGCACGTCGTCGTACGAGACGCCGTAGATGACGCCCGCCGGCAGCCCATCCGCGCCCGGCCCACCGAGGTTCGTCGAGCCCGGGTCCCAGCCCGCGATCCGAAGCGGCAGCTCGCGCTGAATGAGCTCGAGGTGCGCGAGCATCGCCGCCATCCCCGGACCCGCGGCGAGCGTCGGATACCAGAGCGCGTCGGGCTTCGCGGCGAGCACGCCGCGCCACGCTGCGAGGTAGTCGTCCGCGGCCGCTTGCCCGGCCAGCGTGTAGCTCGCGTTGTGCGCGTGCACGATCGCGGCGCCCAGCTCGAAACAACGCAGCGCATCGCGCGCGATCGCCGCGTGCGTACGCGGCACGTGCGGGTTCTTCTCGGGGCTCGTCGCGCCGTTGATCGCGGCTTCGAGGATCACCGGCGCGGCGTCGCGATCGCGGCTCATGGAGCCGACGGTGGCACGGTCGCCGCCGACTCGCGACCGCCGGCCGTTCATGCTTCCCTGACCACGCCCCGAGGAGAGCGCATGATCGAGCTGCATTCCTGGCCGACGCCGAATGGTTGGAAGATTTCGATCGCGCTCGAGGAGATGGAGCTCGCGTACGAGCCGCACTGGATCAACATCGGCCGCGGCGCGCAGTTCGAGCCGGCGTTCCTGGCGATCAGCCCCAGCAATCGGATCCCGGCGATCGTCGACCGGAGCGTGGCGCCGCCGCTCTCGGTGTTCGAGACCGGCGCGATCCTCGTCTATCTCGCGGAGAAGACCGGCCGCTTCCTGCCCGCCGATGTGCGCGGACGCAGCGAGGTGCTGCAGTGGCTGTTCTGGCAGGTCGGCGGGCTCGGTCCGATGCTCGGCCAGCACGGCCACTTCAAGCTGTACGCAGCGGAGAAGATCCCGTACGCGATCGAGCGCTACGAGAGCGAAGCGAGACGGCTGTACGGCGTGATGGACCGCCGCCTCGCCGACCGCGAGTGCCTGGCCGGTGACTATTCGATCGCGGACATGGCCGCATGGCCGTGGGTCGTCACGCACAAGGCGCAGGGCATCGACCTCTCCGAGTTCCCGCACGTACGCCGCTGGTACGACGCGCTGAAGCAGCGCCCCGCACTGCAACGCGGCTTCGCGCTCGGCAAAGACCTCCGCCAAATCGTCGCTCGAGGCCCCGACGAGGAGAGCCGCAAGCACTTGTTCGGCAAGCGCTGAACGAGATGGCGCTGCCTCCTACGGCAGAATCTCTCTCCAGACCGGCGTCGACCCCGTCGCCCCATTCGCCCACCCGCCAATCACCGCAGAGAACAGCCCCGCTCCTCCACCGCAATGCACCACCAGCAGGCCATTGTTAGGCCGGAACTTCGGCAGCTCTCCATCCAGAGCCGCTCCACTCAAAGGCAACCCCTCTGCAATCCCGAGCGCCCCTCGCGCCAGCTCGCGGCCCGGGTAACGGCACAGCTCGTACAGCCGCTGCACGAGCTGAGGCTTCGTCCAGCCCGCTTCGCGAAACACCCGCGCGTGCTCCGGCCCGATCGCGAGGATCGCGTCGAACGCGAGCACGAGCTTCGGGTGGTGCACGGCGCGTAGGCAGAGCGCGAACGTGCGCGCGAGCGATTCCGGATCGCGCGAGAGCTGGTCGACGATGCTGCGCGGTCCCTCGCCCGGAAACAGCGTCACCGTGTTCGCGCCGGGCGGCGCGCCGAGATCGGCCGAGAGCGGCCCCCACGGCGAGCCCTCTTCTTCCTCCGCGAAGCAGAACGACAGCTTGCCCGGATTGCCGAACGTCGCGCGGTCGACCTCGCCGGGACGCCCGCCGCCGACGTTGCGGATCACGAGCTGCAGCGCGCGGCCGATCGTCGCGTTCGCTCGGTTGCCCTGACCGAAGACGTTCTTCCCGGAGTTCATCTCGAGCGCGCGGCGGATCGGGCCGTTCACGACGATCACCGGACCGACCGGCATCGTTGTCGCGAGCACGCCGTGGATGTTGAACTGATCGGTGCACGCAGCCTCGAGCGCGGCGATCACGACCGGCAGGTACTCGGGCTTGCAGCCCGCCATCACCGCGTTGATCGCGACCTTCTCGACGGTGCACGGCACGAGATCGGGCGGCACGGTCGCGACGACGTCCTGCGGCGCGCGCGACGTGCCCTCGAGCATCGCGAGCACGCGCGCCTCGGTCGGCGGGACGATCGGGAGGCCGTCCGTTCAGCCTTTCGCGAACGCGGCCTCGAGCTCGTCCTCGAGCGCGGCGAGCTCGATGCGGCGCGCGTGCAGCTTGCTGCCCGAGAAGCGGACGCGCAGTGCATCGACGCGCTCCGGATCGACCGAGAGCGACCCGCAGCCCGGCCGCCACTCCGGCAGCTGGGCGCCGAGCCCGCGCACGCCGCTGAACGCCTCCCATTCGCCGCGTTGCCAGCCGACGATGCGGCCGGTCTCCTCGCCCGCCTCGACCCGTAACAAGCTCGGCACCGTTTCGATCTCGTAGTGCCACGAGCGCGCGAGCGACGTGTCGTCCTGCGGCGAGAGGCCCTCGGGAAACGCGAGGTCGTCCTGCGTGTAGACGGTGAGCTTCGTCTTGGCCGCGATCTCCGCGAGCACCGGCGCGACCAGCACGCAGGTCGGACAGCCGCGCTTCACGAACGCGACGAGGCCGGAAGGAAGCACGGGCCGAGCCGGGCGTTCGTCCACAGTCATCTCCCGAATTGGCCAAACGGGGTCAGACCCCGTTTGGCCAATTCGGCCGGGACAGCGACGGAAACCAGCGAACGCGCATGATGGCATACTGGCCTCGCGCGCCCGCTCTTCACGCCACGCTCGGGAGGTCTCGATGAGCGCGAAATTCCGGATCTTCGGCTCGGAGATGTCTCCGTACTCGGTCAAGGTGCGGTCGTACTTCCGGTACAAGGGCATCGCGCACGAGTGGATCGTGCGCGGCCCGGCGAATCAGGCGGAATACGCGAAGCACGCGAAGCTGCCGCTGATCCCGCTCGTGGTGACGCCGGACGAGAAGGCGCTGCAAGACTCGACGCCGATCCTCGAGGCGATCGAGGAGAAGTTTCCGCAGCCCGCGATCCACCCGAGCGAGCCGGTGCTCGCGTTCCTCTCGGCGCTGCTCGAAGAGTGGGCCGACGAGTGGGGCAACAAGTGGATGTTCCACCTGCGCTGGGCGCGGCCGGCGGATCAGGACTCGGCGGCCGAGCGCATCGCGCGCGACATGACGGGCGGCGCCTCCGGTGACGCGCTCGCGAAGGCGGCCGCGGCCGTGAAGGAGCGCATGGTCCCGCGCGTTGGGTTCGTCGGCTCGAACGCGCAGACGGCGCCGCAGATCGAGCAGTCGTATCGGGAGACGCTCGCGCAGCTCGACGAGCATCTCGCGTCGCGCCCCTACTTGTTGGGGGCGCGGCCGGGCTTCGCGGACTTCGGCGTGTGGGCGCAGCTCTACGAGTGCTGGACCGATCCGACGCCCGGCGCGTGGATGCGCGAGCGCGCGCCGCGCGTCGTCGCGTACGTGAAGCGCATGCTCGACCCGAAGGCGCACGGCGCGTTCGAGAGCTGGGCCACGCTCGAGCCGACGCTCGCGCCGATCCTCTCGCAGCAGGTCGCCGCGCTGTTCCTGCCGTGGAGCGACGCGAATGCACGCGCGATCGCAGAAAACGCGGAAGAGCTCTCGCTCGAGCTCGCGTCCGGGAAGTGGACGCAGAAGCCGCAGAAGTACCACGCGCGTTCCCTCGCGGCGCTGCGCGCCCGATACGCGGCGGCGCGTTCGCCCGCGCTCGACGAGCTGCTCGAAAAGCTCGGCTGCGCGAGGTGGCTGGTCGCGTGACGCGACGCGCGCCGGCCGATGCGGTCGCTCGGCGCTTCGTACTACCGTCTGCAAATCAAAAAAACCCGAGACGCGTGAGGAGCCCGCGATGCATTTCGAGTACAGCGACAAGACTCAGTACCTGATGAAGCAGCTGCAGAGCTTCATGGACGAGCACGTCTACCCGAACGAGCGGAAGTTCTACGAGCAGCACGAGGCGCTGCCCGACCGCTGGCAGATCCCGCCGCTGATGGAGGAGCTCAAGGCGAAGGCGAAGGCCGCCGGGCTCTGGAACCTGTTCTTGCCGGAGAGCACGCACGGCGCAGGCCTCACGAACCTCGAGTACGCGCCGCTGTGCGAGATCATGGGGCGCGTGGGATTCGCGCCGGAGGTGTTCAACTGCGCCGCGCCCGACACCGGCAACATGGAGGTGTTCGAGCGCTATGCGAATCCCGAGCTCAAGAAGCGCTGGCTCGAGCCGCTGCTCGACGGAAAGATCCGCTCGGCGTTCGCGATGACGGAGCCGGCGGTTGCGTCCTCGGACGCGACGAACATCGCGACCGAGATTCGCCGCGAGGGCAACGAGTACGTGATCAACGGCCGAAAGTGGTGGACGAGCGGCATCCTCGATCCGCGCTGCGAGGTGTTGATCGTGATGGGGAAGACCGACACCGGCGCGGCCGCTCATGCGCAGCAGTCGCAGATCGTCGTGCCGCGCAATACGCCGGGCATCAAGGTCGAGCGCTACCTCCCGGTGTTCGGCTTCGACGACGCGCCGCACGGCCACGGCGAAGTGACGTTCACGAACGTGCGCGTGCCGGCCAGCAACATCCTGCTCGGCGAGGGGCGCGGCTTCGAGATCGCGCAGGGCCGGCTCGGCCCCGGCCGCATCCATCACTGCATGCGCGTGATCGGCGTCGCCGAGCGTGCGCTCGAGAAGATGTGTCAGCGCCTGATGAGCCGCACTGCGTTCGGCAAGAAGATCTACGAGCACTCGGTGTGGGAGGAGCGCATCGCGGATGCGCGCATCGAGATCGAGTGCTCGCGGCTGCTGACGCTGAAGGCCGCCTACATGATGGACACGGTCGGCAACAAGGTGGCGCGCGCGGAGATCGCGATGATCAAAGTGAAGGCGCCGATCATGGCGCTGAAGATCATCGACGACGCGATTCAGGCGCACGGCGGGGCGGGTGTTACGGAGGACTTCGGGCTCGCGAAGACGTATGCGTCGATGCGCACGCTGCGGCTCGCCGACGGGCCGGACGAGGTGCACCGCCGCACGATTGCGAAGCTGGAGCTGAAGAAGCAGGCGGAGAAGGCGGGGCTGAAGCTTCGGTAGCTGCCGAGCGGAGCGCGAGGAGTTCTCGTTCGTGACCCGCCGCGCGTGCGGCGGGGGCTCGCGGCGCTCACCCGCGTGACCGCGATGGATCGTGACGCGACCGGGCCGTCGAGGCGCTGTCGCTCACTCTCTTGTGTTGCCCGTGCGACCGCGCGGGCGCGGCTCGCAGAGCCATTCGCCGAGGCTGAGCGGCGAGAGCGCGTAGCCCCAGGCCTCGAGCAGCTCGAGGCAAGCGCGCTCGCTGCCCGCGCATTGGCGGTCGTGCGTCGAGAGGTAGAGCGTTGGCGTGTGCTCGCGAAGCAGGCGCTCGCCACCTTGCAGAACTTCGAGCTCGGCGCCCTCGACGTCGATCTTCATGTGGGCGGGATGCAGTCCGAGCTCGTGCGCGACGCTGTCGAGGCAGCACACCGCGACCTCGGCGGCGCCGTCCGCGCGGAGCCGGCTGCGGCCGGGTCCCGTGGTGCTCCCGAAGCGTTCGAAGCCGTCGTGGTCGGAGATCGCCCGCGCGACGATCGACACGCACTCGGCGCGATTCAGCGCGACGTGCGCGCGCAGGAAACGCAGGTTCAGCTCGTCCGGCTCGAACGCGATGACGCGCCCCGCTGGACCCACCCGCCGCGCGGCCAAGAGCGTGTAGTAACCGGCGGCGGCGCCGAGATCGAGCACCTCGTCGCCCGGGCGGATGCGCTCGGCGAAGCAGCGAGCCTGCTGCGCCTCGTAGCTTCCTAACAAGATGCGCGCGAGCTTGCCGCCGCTCGCAGGCAGCCACCACCCGCCGCGCAGCGGACCCGCGAGCACCGGCAGCGCGAGCAGGGCTGGCGGCGCGGCCCGGTCCGTCACGAGCGCACCGCGATTCGCAAGCCAGCCCCCTAGCCGATCCGATCGTCGCGCTTCTTCGGAGCGAAGCGCTCGTACGGGGAGCCTGAGAAGTCCGTCGTCGAGTGGAAGCCGTTCCACGAGGTCAGGCCGGCGTGGTTGCCCGGTTCGATCAGGCGGAATTTGTGGAACTGGGCGCCGCCGTCGACTTTGATGGTCTCGCCGGTGATGAAGCTGGCGGCGGGCGAGAGCAGAAAAACGATCGCGGCGGAGACTTCGCTCTCGGTGCCCAGCCGTGCTGCGGGCTGCTTGACGGCCTCGTCTGCGAGCTGCTGCTGAACGTCGCTCGTGTAGGTGAGCAGGCCGTTCGAGAGGATCGAGCCGGGCGCGACGCAGTTGACGCGGACGTCCGAGCGGGCCCACTCGAGCGCCATCGTGAAGCTCATGTTCTCGATGCCGGCGCGCGCGGCCGACATGTGGCCCATGCCCGGATAGCCGGTCCAGATGTCGGCGAGCATGTTCACGATCGCGCCGCCGTGCTGCTGCATCCAGGCCCGATAGGCCGCGCGCGACACCAAATAAGTGCCGTTCAGGTTGAGATCGATCACGGTGCGCCAGCCGTTCGGCGACATCTCCGCAAGCGGCGCCACGAACTGGCCGCCCGCGTTGTTGACGAGCCCGTCGAGCCGGCCGTGGCGTTCGAGCAGCGCCGCGAGCATCGCGTCGACTCGCTTCTCGTCGCGGATGTTCACCGCGAGCGTGCTGCACCTTCCGCCGGCGTCGGCGATCTCCGCGGCGGTGCGATCGAGCAGCTCTTGGCGGCGCGCGGCGATTACGACTTGCGCGCCGAGGGCCGCGAGCTCGTGCGCGGTGCAGCGCCCGAGCCCGGTGCCGCCGCCCGTTACGAGCACGACTTTGCCGTCGAACAGGCCCGGGCGGAACACCGAGTCGAAGCGCGCAGGCACCGCGGGGGCTCGCCGCGCTAGACCGCTTTCCAGATCAGCGCGATCGCTGCGACGACCGTGACGACGCCCGTGAGCAGAGCGCCGGCGATGCGCAGCGGCACGTTCACGGCGTCCTTCTTCAGGCCGAGCGGGTGCGCGATGCGCGCGACGACCAGCGCCGCGCCGAGCCCGTGCAGCAGCGTCGTCCCGCCGCCGTTCAGCTCGAGCAGCGCCATCAGCAGCAGCGCGAACGGAACGTTCTCCGTCCAGTTACCGTGCTGGCGGACCGCGAGCAGCAGGTCCTTGTTCCCGCCGTCGCCGATCGAGATGCCGAGCTTCCCGCGCATCGGCCCGATGCGCATCGAGAGCGCGAACGCGATGAACGCCTGGATCCCGGCGTAGAGCCCGGTGATCGGTACGGGGAAAGCCATGGCGACGCCTTTCGAGTTGTTGGGGCGCCGAGCGACGCGGAGCACCCGGGCCCCGTGCATCGTACTACGGGGCGCATCGCCGCTGCGGATAGACTTCTGCGCTCGGAGGCTCCGATGCTTCGCGCCCATCGCTTCTTCCCGTTCCTGCTGTCGGCCGTGCTCACGCTCGGGTTCGCGACGGGTTTGGCGGCGCCCGCGCTCGCGCAGGAATCCACCGCCGCTGCGCTGCCGCTGATCGAGGACGAGCTCGCGGAGCTGCGCGCACCCGTTCCGGTGCCGGAGCCGACGCCGGAGGCGGTGCGTTACCACCGCAGCGGTCACTGGATTTGGGCCGCGAGCAGCGCGCTCGGCATCGCGCTGCCCGCACTGCTCCTATGGAGCGGCGCAGCGGTGGCGCTGCGCTCGCGCGCCGAACGCATCGCGCGTTTCTGGCCGCTCGCCGCGGCGCTCTTCATCGCCGGCTACCTCGTGCTCGACTGGCTGCTGACGCTGCCGTTCGCTTATTACGCCGGCTTCGTTCGCCAGCACGCCTACGGCATGTCGAATCAGAGCCTCGGCCAATGGCTGGGCGACAGCGCGATCGGGCTCGGCGTGACGATCGTGATCGCCGCGCCGTTCTTCTGGGTTCCGCTGCTGCTGATTCGCCGCCTTCCACGAGCCTGGTGGCTCGCGACGGGCGCGCTCGTCGTGCCGTTCGGATTCCTGATCGCGTTCGTACAGCCGATCTGGATCGATCCGCTCACCGACGACTTCGGCGCGATGCGCGACCCGCAGCTCGAGCAGCGCGTGCTCTCGCTCGCCGGCCGCGCCGGCATCGAGGGCGCGCGCGTGTTCGAGGTCGCGAAGAGCGAAGACACGAACGCGGTGAACGCGTACGTCACCGGCTTCGGCGCCACCAAGCGCATCGTGCTCTGGGACACGCTGCTGCAGAAGCTCTCGCCTGAACAGACGCTCGTCGTGATGGCGCACGAGATGGGCCACTACGTGCTGCGTCACGTCGTGATCGCGATCTGCGTGATCGCGGCGATCCTCACGCTCGCGCTCGCGGTGATCGATCGCGCCGCGCGCGCGGTGCTGCGGCGCAGCGGCGCGAGGCTCGGCCTGCGCGGCCTCGCCGATCCCGCCGCGCTTCCGCTCGTGCTGATGCTCGCCGGCGTCGTCGGCTTCCTCTTCATTCCGCTCGGTCTCGCGTTCTCGCGCTACCAGGAGCACGAGGCCGATCGCTTCGCACTCGAGCTGACGCGCGACAACCGCGCCTGCGCCGGCGCGTTCGTCGCGCTGCAGACCGAGAACCTCGGCTACCCGCGGCCGGCCGCGTGGTTCGTCTGGCTGCGCGCCGATCATCCGACGCTCGGCGAGCGCGTCGACTTCTGCAACGCGTACCGGCCGTGGGAGAACGGCGAGCCGCTGCGCTACGCGCGCTTCTTCGAACGCTGATAATCTCGCGCGCATGAGCGCGAGCGCAGCGAACGCCGGCTTCATCGACGAGCTCGTTGCCGAGATCCGCGCTCGCCGCAGCTTCGGTGGGCACCCGCTCTGGCACGCGATCGCCGCCGGCCGCGTCTCGCGCGCCGGGCTGCGCACGTTCGCGCGCCAGTTCTATCTGCAGGTGAACGAGTTCCCTCGCGCCGTCTCCGCGCTGCATGCGAGCTGTCCCTACGCGGACTTGCGCGGCGAGCTCGCCGAGAGCGTCTACGAAGAGGAGACGGGCCGGATCTCCGGCTGCAACCTGCCGCATCCGCGCCTGTTCGGATTGTTCGCCGAAGCGGTCGGCGTGCCGTGGGACGAGCTCCTCCGCAGCGAGCCGCTGCCGTCGACCGCGGCGCTGATCCACTGGTTCGAGAACTCGACGCGCAATCGCTCGTTCCTCGAGGGCGCGGCTGCGATCCAGCTCTCGGCGGAAGGGCAGGTGCCCGGCGCGTTCGGTCCGTTCGCGCGCGCGCTGGAGAAGCACTATGGGCTGCCGCGCGAGGCGGTCGCGTTCTGGGACGTGCACGAGATCGCGGATCGCGACCACGCCGACGTCGGCGATCACGCGCTCGGCCGCTACGCGAGCGGAGACGAAGTGCGCGCGCGCATCCGCGCGGCCGTGCGCCAGTCGCTCGCGGCGTGGTGGGCGTTCTTCGACGGGATCGAGCGGGAGGTCGCGCGCGAGGACGCCGCATGAGACGCGCATTGGAGGATCCATGCCGGGACCGCTGGACGGAATTCGCGTGATCGAGGTCGCGCAGGAGATTCAGGGGCCGTACGCGGCGATGCATCTCGCCGATCTCGGCGCCGAAGTGATCAAGGTCGAGACACCGAAGATCGGCGATCTCTCGCGCCACATGCGGATCAAGCTGATCGCCGGCGAGGGCGCGAAGAACGCCGAGTTCAGCCACTACTTCCTCGCGATGAATCGCGGCAAGAAGAGCATCACGCTCGATCTCAAGCACGCGGCCGCGAAGGAAGTGTTGTGGCGGCTGCTGGAGCGCGCGGACGTGCTCGTCACGAACTACCGGCCCGGCGTGCTCGAGCGGCTCGGCTTTCCGTGGGAGGAGATGCAGCGGCGCAATCCGCGGCTCGTGTTCGCGCAGGGCTCGTCGTGGGGGCCGCGCGGGCCGTGGCGAACGCGTCCGAGCCGCGACACGCTCGCACAAGCGGTCGGCGGGCTGATGGCGAAGACGGGGCCGGAAGACGGCGAGCCGCACGCCGCGGGCGCGCTGGTCGCCGATCACTCGGGCGCGCTGACGCTGCTCGCCGGAATCCTCGCGGCGTTGTTCGCGCGCGAGCGCACCGGCAAGGGCCAGCGCGTCGACGTCTCGATCTACGGCACCGTGCTCGCGCTGCAGCCGATGGAGCTGAACTTCACGTCGCTCTCGGGCGTCGAGACGCCGCGCGCGGGGCGCGGCCACCAATTCCTGCACGGCGTCTGGGGCGCGTTCCCGACCCAGGACGGGCACATCTGTCTGGCCGGGGTCGACGACAAGCGCTGGCCCGCGTTCTGCGAGGCGCTCGGCATCCAGCACTTGCGCGACGACCCGAAGCACGAGCTGGTGACGCGCAACTATCACGGGCAGGCGACCTCGGACGTGCTCGATCAGATCTTCCCGCAGCGCACGACCGCCGAGTGGATGGAACGCCTCAGCGCGATCGACGTGCTCGCCGCGCCGGTCGCGAGCTATCAGCAGATCCTCGCGAGCGAGCAGGCGGCGCTGAACGGCTACCTGACCGAGATGAATCACCCCGAGCTCGGCAAGATCCGCATCGTCGGCTCGCCGATCGGGCTCTCTGAGACGCCGGTCACAGTTTCCGCGCCTCCGCCCGAGCTCGGTCAGAACACCGAAGAGGTGTTGCTCGAGGCCGGCTTCGACTGGAGCGAGGTCGAGGCCTTGCGCGGCAACGGCGCGACGTGAAGCTTTGACGATTCGCACCGGGGGGCGCCGATGAGAGCTTTCTTCCGCACACGGCTCGGCCAGCTCGTGATTCTCTGCAGCCTGCTTGTTGCGGCCGGCTGCGCGACGAGCGGCAGCAGCAGCGACGACGACGCGAGCGATCGCCGTTCATCGTCGGGGTCGCGCGGCGACGCCACCTACTCGCAAGACACGGTGCTGCGGCAAGCCGAGGGCGTGTTCGGCGAAGGCGCGGAGGGCATCGGCGAGCTGATCGAGCGCTCGTTCAAGCGTTACGGCCGGCCGAACGCGGTGATCCGCGGCGAAGAAGGCGGCGGCGCGCTCGTCGCCGGCCTCCGCTACGGCAAGGGCAAGCTGTTCTTCGCCGGCGGCGGCGCGCGCAACATCTACTGGCAGAGCCCATCGCTCGGCTTCGACGCCGGCGGCAACGCCGCGAAGACTTTCATCATGGTCTACAACCTGCGCGCGACGCAGGATCTGTTCCAGCGCTACCCAGCCGTCGACGGCAGCCTCTACTTCATCGGCGGCGCCGGCCTCAACTACAACCAGATCGACGACACCGTGCTCGCCGTGATCCGCGTGGGCGTCGGCTGGAGAGCGGGCGTCAGCATCGGCTACCTGAAGTTCACGCCGGAACGAAGCATCAATCCGTTCTGAGGTCTCCGTTCGCGAGAGTGTCCGCGTCTCCAGCTGGCGCGCCGCCTTCAACGGAGTCCACGGCTACGCAGTCCAGTGGATTCCGGTTTGTGACCTGATCTGACACTGCCCTCGCCGAGGCTTCTGCGCGCCAAGGACGTGAACCGGCACAGCGCCGCGAACTGTCGGGATCGAAGGTGCGCACATGGCAAACCGCAGGAGGGTTACGTCGGCGGGAAGGGCGCACAGCTTCGGAGGTGACTGGACCTCCACAAAACTGGATGTGCTCGAGAAGTACCTCACGGCATACACGATCGCGCTACGGAACAAGCCGACGGCAGAACGCCCATTCCGCAAGGCGTACATCGATGCGTTCGCCGGCACTGGATACCGCACGATGCGCCGGGGCGAGGAGCCCACGAGCGACCTCCTCTTCCCGGACCTAGCAGACAACGCGCCGCAAACGTTGCTCGACGGTTCGGCTCGCCTCGCCCTCATGACTCAGCCGCGCTTCGATCGATACATCTTCATCGAGCGCGACGCTGGCAGGTGCGCGCAGCTCGAAGCGCTCAGGAGCGAGTTCACCGACCTCGCCCCCGACATCAGCGTCGAGCGAGGCGAGGCCAATGAGGCGATCCAGCAGATCTGCCGCAAGGAATGGCGAGCTCATCGCGCCGTCCTGTTTCTCGACCCGTATGGCATGCAGGTCGAATGGAAGACAATCGAAGCAGTCGCCCGTACTCATGCGATCGACCTTTGGCTCCTCTTTCCGTTGGGGATCGGCGTGAACCGGCTACTGACGCGATCAGGAGATATCTCCCCCAGTTGGCGCAAGCGGCTTGACTCGCTGCTCGGCACTCAGGCTTGGTACGACGAGTTCTATCGCGTCGAGCACGACCCCACACTCTTCGGAACCGATGAGAGGCGTGTGGAGAAGGCGAGCGTGGAAACTATCGGGCGCTATTTCCGTGATCGACTGAAGACGATATTCCCCGGTGTCGCCGAGCCGGGCGTCCTCCGCAACTCGACAAACTGCCCGCTGTACTTGTTGTGCTTTGCGGCGGGAAACGCGAACGGCGCGCGGGTTGCATTGAAGATCGCCAACCATCTTCTCAAAGAGGTCCGCTGATGGCGCTCGGCTCCGGTATCGAGTGGACGGAGTCCACGTGGAATCCGGTCACGGGGTGCACCAAGATCAGTCCAGGCTGCAAGCACTGCTACGCGAAACGAATGGCCGATCGCCTGCAGGCGATGGGACAGCCGAACTACCGTAGGGGCTTCCATCTAGCGCTCCAGCCGCAAATGCTCGAGCTGCCGCTGCGCTGGAAGAGGTCGCAGACGATCTTCGTCAACTCGATGAGTGATCTGTTCCATCGAGATATCCCCTTCGCGTACATCCAGCGCGTGTTTGCGGTCATGCGCAACGCGCATTGGCACCGGTTCCAGATCCTGACGAAGCGCGCCGACCGGCTCGCAGAGCTGAGCCCGTCTATTCGCTGGTCGGCGAACATTTGGATGGGAGTGAGCGTCGAGAGCGCAAGCTACGTCGATCGGATCGATGACCTCCGAGCGACCGGCGCCCATGTGAAATTTCTCTCGCTCGAGCCTCTTCTCGGCCCCCTGCCGAAGCTGGGCCTGGACGGCGTTCATTGGGTCATCGTCGGCGGCGAGTCGGGCCCTGGAGCCCGTCCAATGGACCCAGGTTGGGTCGTCGATATCCGCGACCAGTGCCGCCGCGCGTGTGTTCCCTTCTTCTTCAAGCAATGGGGAGGAGCGAACAAGAAGCGTGCGGGCCGCATTCTCGAGGGACGCACGTGGGACGAGATGCCGGGTTCACCTCCGCCCCGAACGGCGGTTGATGAGCGACCGCAGCGTTCAATTTTCCCCATACGATCTTCGGCCGGGTGAACTGAGCTGGTACAAGCGTTGCTTCGAGAGGTCCGGCCTAAGCGAACGCTTTCTTGAGCAACATCAGCGTGTCGTACTCGAGCTCCGCGACGCGACGCCCCGAGGCCGCGAGCACGATCGACGGCACCGATCCATCCAGATGCTGCTTCGCCTGGCCCGCGAGCCCGAGGCCCCAGCGCAGCGTGCCTTGGGCCTTCCACCACTGGAAGCGCATCTCGTCCCACTCGCCGCCCGCGTCCTGATAACCCGCCCGGAAGTCGTCGCGCGTTCCGAAGCCGCCGATCTCGAGCGAGTCATTGCGGAAGCGCCACATGCGCTGCGCGACCCAGCCGCAGTCTTCCATCGGGTCGCCGAGGTGGCACACCTCCCAGTCGAGCGACGCGCGCAGGCCGTCGGCGCCGACGATGATGTTGCCGTTGCGAAAGTCGCCGTGGACGACGGTGATGCGGCGCGGCGCCGGCGGACGGTTTCGCTTCAGCCAGTTGAAGCCGAGCGTGAACGCGGGCGACGGCTGCAGCAGCTCGTCGAGCGAGCGGCGCGTGTTCGCGAGCGCGGCTTCGAGAGGATCGCCGGCAGGGCGCGCAATCAGCGGATGCGCGCGGGCCGAGTCCGCGGCATGCAGCTTCGCGAGCGCCGCGCCGCACTGGCGCGCGAGTCTCGGTCCGAGGCCGGGCGTGCGCTCGACGAGCCGTAACACCTGGCGCGGGATCGTCTCGCCCGCGACGCGCGTCGTGACGAAAAAGGGCCCACCCACGAACGAGGCGTCCGAGCACACGGCGTGCAAGTGCGGAACGGGCATGCCGGCCGCCTCGGCCAGCTCGAGGTGCGAAGCCTCCACCTCGATCGGCAGCAGCTGCATCGCGGCGAACGGAACGATCGTCGCGACCAGCGGCGTGCGCTCGCTGCCGGCAATCGCGTCGAACAAGACGTTCCGGCGCCGCGCGCCCGCGGAGGCGAGCTCGACGTTCTCGATCGCGACGCGCTTGCCCCATTTCTGCGACAGGAACTCGCCGAGGCCCTTCGCGGCTTGATCGGCGACGCTCACGAGAGCTGTTCCCCTGAGAAGTCGTAGTCGTCGTGGCCCGGCTTCGCGATCGCGAGCTTGCCGCGCACGATCTCGAGCAGCGCGCGGAACGCGCGTCGCTCGAGCGCGGCGTCGTGGCCCGCATCGAGCCGCGCGACGAGCGCCGCGGCCAGCTGCTGCGCGCTGCGACCGCGCGCCGATTCGCCCAACACGCCCGCGATCAGATCCACTTCGCGCGCTTCGTGCGCCGTGCCGAGCCGCGCCTCGCGCTCGAGAATCCGGCAGAGGTTTCCGGCGACGCGCACTTGGTGCTGCAGGCCACCCTTGGTCGCGGCGAGCGCGTCGCCTTCGAGGAGGTCGGCGATCGTCGCGAGCAGCTCGCTCGCGCTGGGTCGATCCTGCATGCGTGAATGCTCCGTGCGAGGGAGCGCACGATATCGCCGCAACCGGCTCGGTCGCCCCTCATCCGAGCGCGCGTTTTCACGAACTCGTCGCGCCAACTCAGTCGTATCGCGCGCGATTCGTCGCACGCGCGCGATTCACTGCGCCCGCGCGTATTGGGCGCGCGTCGCCAGTAGCAGCAGCCAGACCCAGACCCAGACCCCAACCCAGGAGACGAACGATGTCCGCAGATCGCTTCACGCACACCGCCCGCGCACGCGACGGCTGGCAGCCCGCCACGCAGGCGGATCCGTTCGCCACTTGTCTCGATCGCCGTGCCTTCATGCGCGGCGGTGCCGCGCTGTTCGGCGGCCTCGCGCTGTCCGGTCCGCTCCAGCTGCTCGGCTCGCGCGCGGCGCAGGCGGCCGGCCCGATTCCGAGCCCTTACGGCCCGATCGCGCCGGCGCTCGATCAGAACACCGGCCTCGCGCTGATCCAGCTCCCGGCCGACTTCAAATATTGGTCGTTCGGCTGGACCGGAGATCCGCTCTTCGACGCCTCGCCGACGCCGGCGCTGCACGACGGCATGGCCGTCGTCCGCAATCTCAAGGGCGGCGTGATGCTGTGCCGCAACCACGAGGTCGGCGGAGGAGGTCCGGCATTTGCGGAGGGTCCGTTCCGCTACTCGCCGGATGCCGGCGGCGGCAACACGAACTTGCTGTGGGACACGCGCACGAAGCAGCTGCTCCGCGCCTGGCCGACGCTCAGCGGCACGGTTCGAAACTGCGCCGGCGGCCTAACACCTTGGGGATCCTGGCTCTCCTGCGAGGAGACATTCTCGGCGACGGATGGCGGCGCCGTGAAGCATGGCTACGTGTTCGACGTTCGGCCGGAAGCGGGCGCCACCAACTCGTTTCCGCTGCGTGACATGGGCCGCTTCGCGCACGAAGCCGTCTGCGTCGATCCGCGAACAGGCATCGTGTACGAGACCGAGGACGGCCCGACCGCGTCCAGCGACGTCGGCTCCGGCTTCTACCGCTTCATCTCGCATCGCGTCGGGAAGCTCGAGAGCGGACGCCTGCAGCTGATGAAGATCCGCGGCGAGCCGCAGAAGAACATGCAGCCGGTCTCGACGGACGACCTCGTCACCGAGTGGGACGTCGAATGGGTCGACGTCCCGACTCCCGATCCCGACCTCGCGGCCGGAGATCCGAGCTGCTTCCGGCAGGGTTACGACGCCGGCGGCGCGAGCTTCCGGCGCCTCGAGGGCTGCTGGTTCGGCAACGCCGGCAAGCACGCGGCGCGTGGGAAGATCTACTTCGTCTCGACCGACGGCGGTCCGGTCGCCGCCGGCTCGACGCGTGGCGAGGGTCAGATCTTCGAGTACGACCCGCGCAGCGAGCGGCTGCGGATCATCTATCACGCCGCCAACGTCGCCGACTGCGAGAACCCGGACAATCTCGTGATCACGCCGCGCGGCGCTCTGCTCTTGTGCGAAGACAACTCGACGGGCGCGATCAACGACGCCGAACGAATGCTCGGGCTCACGCTGCAGGGCGAGATCTTCACGTTCGCGAAGAACAACCTCGACTTCACCGCTACCGGCCTGGGCACATACGTGCGACCCGAGTCGGGCGCCGCGCACACGGGCGACTTTCGCCAACAGGAGTGGGCGGGCGCGTGCTTCAGCGGCGACGGGCGCTGGCTGTTCGTGAACATCCAGACGCCGGGCATCACGTTTGCGATCACCGGTCCGTGGGAGCGCGGACCGTTCTGATGGCTGCCAGCGGCGCCCCGCTGCGCGGGGCGCCGCCTAATTCCCGGCTCGTTCAGCGCAGCGCCGGCATGACCTCGGCGGCGAGGCGCTGCACCGCCGCGCTCGCCTCTTTCGGGTCGACGCCGGCGGTCGGGCCGATCAGCACGAGCTTCGAGAGGCCGAGAGCGACGAGCTCGCGCAGGCGAGCGATGCACGCCGCAGGCGGGCCTACGACCGCGAAGCGATCGACGAACGCAGGCGAGAGCAGGCCGGCCTGCGCGGAATCGCCGCGCGTGTGCTGGGTCATGTGGTAGCCGCGGTGCACTTCGGCGAGCACGGCGCGCTGCTCGTCGCTCGCGGGGCCTGCGACGCGGCCGTGCATCACGCTGAAGCGCGCGAACGTCGAGAGCCCGCCGCGCACGAGCGCGCGCGCAACGTCGACGTCGGGATGCGTCGCGACGTTTACGAATGCCCCAATGCGCAGCGACGCGGGATCGCGTCCGGCCGCGCGCGCCGCCTCGCGCGTCTGCGCAATTCCCCACGCGACGCGCTCGGGATCCGCGCCGACCGCGAGCAGCACGCCGTCCGCGTGACGCGCGGCGGCCTCGATCACGCGCGGCCCGGTGCACGCGACCTCGACCGGAACCTTCGGCAGATCGCGCGGCAGCGAGTGGAGCTGGCTGGCCTTCGGTACATCGGCGAGGCCGAGCGACGCGACTGGCGGAGCCGCGCGCTCGTCGAACGCGACGCGCTCGAACGGAAGCGATTCGCCGCGCAGATAGGCCTGTAGCTCCGCGAGGTAGCGGTCCAACACCGCGACTCGCGCGGGCGCGCGCCCGAGGTGCGCGAGCGCCGAGTCTCCGCGCCCGATTCCGAGCACCGCGCGTCCACCGGAGATCGCATGCACGCTCGCGATCGCCGAAGCGGTCGCGGCCGCGTGACGCGTCGCCGGATTCGTCACGCCGGTTCCGAGCTGGATCCGCTCCGTCTCGCGGCCCGCGAGCGCGAGTGCGACGTACGCGTCCCCTGACAGATTCTGCGAATCGACGACCGCGAAGCCGTCGAAGCCCGCGCGCTCCGCGCGCTGCGCCTGCGCGCCCGCGCTGCGCGCGTCGGCGATGCCGAGGGTCCAGAGCTCGAGGTGGGCGGTCATTTCATGGTTCCCCGAGTCGCGGGAAGCGGAGCGACTTCAGTCTTTCGAGCTGCGCGGGTGTCGGGCCGTGGATGCGGAGCAACGAAAGCTCCGACCGGATTCGGCGAAGGGCTGTCTGCACGAGTGGGCTTCCGCAAGCCTCTGCGAAGTCCTCCGCGGTACCGCCTGCATCCACTCGCGCGAAGCAATCGTCGATCAAGCGTCCCACTGCAAAGGCTGCCGCAGCGGAGCTGCCCGAGGCCACGGCCTCTTTCGCATAGAGCGTGGCGGCTACCGAGTCGCGATCGGCCACATCCGACCGTTCAGCTTCCGCGAGCGGCTCCAGCCAGTCCGAGTTTGCAGGTACGACGCCGTCAGTCGCGCTTCCGAGAGTCCGCCACATGGCTTCGATCGCCGCCACGCAAGTTCGTTCGAGCGGACCGGCGCCACGTTCGACCAGATCATGCGCCGCGGTCACGGCGAGTGCGGCGCGCGAGATCGGATCGCGGAGTTCGCGAATCTCATCGAGCACGTCGTCGAAGTAGATCAAGCCACGCCGCGCGATCTCTCTCCGAGCGGTGTCGCCGTGTGACTCCATGAGGCTACGTGCGAGCGCCACCGCGCCCAATGGCTGCGATCTCCTGCTCGCTGAACCCCGCTTCCCGTAACACCTCCTCCGTGTGCTCCCCGAGCTGCGGCACGCCGTGGCGCACGTCGCTCGGGGTCGCGGAGTAGCGCGGCGGCGAGCGCAGCACGTGCAGCGCGCCGGCGTGCGCGTCGGGCAGCTCGACCAGCACGTGGTTCGAGACGGCCTGCTCGTCGGCGAAGAACCCGTGCATGTCGTTGATCTTCGCGATCGGCGCCTCGAGCTTGCGCGCGCGCTCGGCGAGCTCGGCGCACGTGAACTTGCCGACCTCGCCGCGAATCAGGTCGTAGAGCGCGGGCGCGTTCAGGATGCGCGCGATCAGGCTCTCGAAGCGCTTGTCGCCGATCGCGGCCTCGAGGCCGAGCACGCGCATCACCGCCTCGAACTGGCGGTTCTCGATGATCACGATCGCGACGAAGCCGTCCTTCGTCGGCCAGGCCGTGTAGAGGCCGTCGCCGACGCTGGGCGGCGGAGGCGGAGGCTCGCCGAACTGACGCGGCCCGAGCACGTCGGGCAGCAGGAAGCTCGCGAACGCGTCGAGCATCGGGACGTCGACGCGCTGGCCCTTGCCGCTGCGCTCGCGTGCGTAGAGCGCGGCGAGCGTCGCCCACGCCGCGGTCATCCCGCTGGTCTTGTCCGCGAACAGGTTCGGGATGAGCTTCGGCGGCCCCGCGCCGCCGAGCACGCGCGCGAAGCCGCTGCGCGCCTGGATCACCATGTCGTACGCGGGCTGGTGTGCGTCGGGGCCGTCGGGGCCGAAGCCGCTGATCGCGACGTAGACGAGCCGCGGGTTCTCGCGCGCGAGCCGCTCGTAGCCGAGCCCGAGGCGCTCCATCACGTCGGGGCGGAAGTTCTCGAGCACGACGTCCGCTTTGGCGACGAGTCGCAGGAACGCCGCCTTCGCCGGCTCCCGCTTGAGATCGAGCACCAAGCTGCGCTTGTTACGGTTCAGCTGCGCGAACAAGCCGGTCACGCTGCCGCGGCGCTCTCCCATCACGCGCGTCGAGTCGCCCGCCGGCGTCTCGATCTTCACGACGTCGGCGCCGAGATCGCCGAGGATCTGCGCGCAGAACGGGCCCGAGACGATCGCCGAGAGGTCGATCACGCGGACGCCGCGCAGCGGCCCCGTGCTCTCGCCGCCGATTCCGACGCGCATTTCCGCCATCGCGGGCCAGCCTATCACGAGCAGCCGGGCCGGCGGCGAAGCGGTTGCGCAGACGGCCGCAGTGGCCGGCCAGAGTGCAATCGACGCGCCAACGCGGCAGCCGTCGGGCGCGGAGCGTCCCGAGAAATCGAGGAACCGCCGGTTGACGCGGGGCAGTGCTGCGAGCGCGTAACCTGCGAAGCGCGCGCACCGTAGGAGCGTAAATGGAGCTGGCTGACGACCCGCGCTCTTTCGCTCCCACGATTTCGGCGCACATCCCATCGCCTCGTTGATGGAGTGGCTCGTACTCGGCGGCGCGTTGCTCTTGGCGTTCGTGAACGGCGCCAACGACAACATGAAGGGCGTCGCGACGCTCTACGGATCGGGTGCGCTCTCGTACCGCTCCGCACTATCGCTCGCGACGCTCTCGACCGCGCTGGGATCGCTCGCTTCGATCGCGCTCGCGACCGGGCTCGTGAAGGCCTTCTCGGCGAAGGGCCTCGTGCCGGACGCGCTGCTCACGCCGGAGTACCTCGCCGCAGTCGCCCTCGCGGCGGCTGGCACGGTGCTGCTCGCAACGCGCCTCGGGTTTCCCGTCTCCACGACGCACGCTCTCGTCGGCGCCCTCGCTGGCGCGGGCGCGCTGGCGGCAGGGCCGGAGCTTCGGCTCGGCGTTCTCGCGAGCGCCTTCTTGCTGCCTCTCGTCGCGGGACCGTTCCTCGGCCTGGCACTCGCGTTCACGATCGACCGCGCCGCGGCGTGGCTCGGCCGGCTCGCAGCGGTCGACCGCGAGACGTGCGTCTGTATCGAGCCCCCTCCCGTCGCGGCGAGCCCGCACGGCGAGGCGTCGGCCCTCATGCATTCGGCTGGGCCCGCGCTCGTGGTCGCGCACCGCAGCGAGTGCGCGGTCGGTCGCGCACCGCGCTGGCTCGGCGTCGAGGTCGGCCGACTCCTCGACTGGGGGCACCTCGCGAGCGCCGGCACTGTCGGCTTCGCGCGAGGGCTCAACGACACCCCGAAGCTCCTCGGTCTGCTCGTGGGCGCCGATCTCGTGTCATCGGGAATCGGTGTAGCCGCCATTGCGTTCGCGATGGCCGTGGGGGGCCTGCTCGGAGCACGCCGGGTCGCCGAGACGCTCGCGAAGAAGATCACTCCGATGAGCGCCGGCGCAGGCTTCGCCGCGAACGCGGCGACGTCCCTCCTCGTCGCGAGCGCCTCGAGCCTGAGCCTTCCGGTCTCCACGACCCACGTCTCGACGGGCGGCATCTTCGGCGTCGGCGCCTCGGGGCACGGCCTTCGCAAGCGTATGGCGGGGGAGATCGTGCTCGCCTGGATCGCGACGCTGCCGATCGCGTTCCTGCTCGGCCTCGGAGCGATGTGGAGCCTGCGCTGACGAGGCTCGCGGCGGGCGCGGCCTCGCCCTGCTGCGCCGCCCATCCCGCGAGCGAAGCGCAACGAAGCGACGGGCACTAGCAAGCGAAGCGCGCAGCGAGGACCCGCGAGGGTTCCCCCTCGCGGGTCGGAGTCTTCGGAGCCGAGCGGAGTCGAACAGTGGCCTCCGCGTGCGCTGGACCCTCTGCGTGCGTTGATCGCGCATCCTGGGTCAGTCTCCTCTAGTTTGCGCGGCGATGCCGGCGAGCGAGATCGCGCTGCGAGAATCCCTGGCGTTCGTCGCGCGCTGGCTGCCGCCCCGCGCGCGCATCCTCGAAGTAGGGTGCGGCAGCGGCGCGCTCGCGGCAGCGCTCGGCGCCGCCGGTCATTCGGTCGTCGCGCTCGACGCAGATGCCGAGCGCGTCGCGGAAGCCCGCGCGCGCGGAGTCGACGCGCGCGTCGCCGAGTTTCCGAAGCTGGACGGCGCGGCCGAGGCTTCGTTCGACGCCGTGCTCTTCACGCATTCGCTGCATCACGTGCATGCGCTCGATGCGGCGGTCGGCCGGGCTCGCGAGCTCTTGCGGCGCGGCGGAACGCTCGTGATCGAAGATTTCACGTGGGACGAGCTGCCCGCGCAGACCGCCGCCTGGGCGTACGCGCACTTCGATGCGCAGCGCGAGCGGCTCCGCCTCGGCCCTCGCGCATGGCGGCACGACGGCGACCCGCTCGGGACGTGGCGCCACCACTTCATCGAGCACCACTTGCACGGCGCTCGCGCGCTGCGGACCGCGCTCGCTGCGCGTTTCGAGATCGCGTCCAGCGAGCCCGCCCCATACTTCTTCCGCTACGCGTGCATGTCGCTCGGCGACGCGCCCGCTGGCCGCGAGATTGCCGACGATTTTCTGCGCGATGAATGCGCCCGCATCGCGCGCGGCGAGATCGCGGCGCTCGGCTGGCAGGTCGTCGCGCGGTAGGGCGATGCTCCGCGCTCGCTGCGAGGAGCCGCCATGCCCGATCTCTACGCCGACTACAGCCAGCTGAGGTTCGAGCGCCCGCGTCCCGGCGTGCTCGCGGTCGTGCTCGACGCGCCCGGCCTCAACAGCGTGAACGAGCGCATGCACCGCGAGCTCGCGGACGTCTGGCGCACGCTCGATCGCGATCCGGAAGTGCGCGTCGCGTTGTTACGGGGCGCCGGCAACGCGTTCTCCGCCGGCGGAAGCTTCGACATGATCGAGCAGATCATCGGCGATCACGCGACGCGGCTGCGCATCATGCGCGAGGCGCGCGATCTCGTTTACAACGTGATCGACTGCAGCAAGCCGATCGTCTCCGCGATCCACGGCCCCGCGGTCGGCGCCGGGCTCGTCGCTGGCCTGCTCGCCGACATCTCGGTGGTCGGCCGCACTGCGCGCATCATCGACGGCCATACTCGGCTCGGTGTCGCGGCCGGCGATCACGCCGCGATCTGCTGGCCGCTGCTCTGCGGGATGGCGAAGGCGAAGTACTACCTGCTGACGTGCGACACGCTGACCGGCGAGGAGGCCGAGCGCATCGGGCTCGTCTCGCTGTGTGTCGACGACGCGCGAGTGCAGGAGCGCGCGCTCGCGATCGCGGAGCAGCTCGCGAACGGCGCGCAGAGCGCGCTCCGTTACACGAAGCAGACGCTCAACGGCTGGTACCGCGCGTTCGGGCCGAGCTTCGACGCCTCACTCGCGCTCGAGTTCATCGGCTTCGGCGGCCCCGACGCGCGCGAGGGCGTCGCCTCGCACCGCGAGAAGCGCGCGCCGAAGTTCTCAGGTCCGGCGGGGGAGTAGCGGCTCGCGCTCCCGCAGCTCGCGGCGCAGCAGCTTGCCCGAGCTGTTGCGCGGCAGCGCGTCGACGACGTGGAACGCAGCGGGCGTCTCGAAGCGCGCGAGCCGGCTGCCGCAGTGCGCGCGCAGCTCGGCGTCTCCGGCGTGCGTGCCCGGGCGCAGCACGACGAACGCGACCGGACGCGCGCCGAAACGTTCGTCCGCGCGTCCGACGACGCCTGAATCGAGCACCGCGGCGTGCTCGAGCAGCGCGCTCTCGATGCGCGCCGGGTAGACGTTCTCGCCGCCGCTGACGATCAGGTCCGTGCGCCGATCGAGCACCTCGAGGCCGCTCTCGGCGTCGAGGCGGCCGATGTCGCCGGTGTGCAGCCAGCCGTTGCGCAGTGCGCGCGCGGTCGCCGCCGCGTCGCCGACATAGCGAGTCATCAGGGTCGGGCCGCGAACGCAGATCTCGCCCTCTGCGCCCGCAGGCAACGCAGCGCCGCTCTCGTCTGCGATGCGCAGCTCCGTACCGGGCAGCGCGTGCATCCGCGCGCCGAGCGGCTCGCGCCGTTCGCTCGCAGGCCGTGTCGCGACCTGCGACGCCGCCTCCGTGAGCCCGTATGTCGGCGCGACCGGAAAGCCGAGCGCGGCGGCGCGCGCGAGCAGCGCGCCGGGAGCCGCGGCTCCCCCTAACAGCACGCAGCGCAGCGCGGCCGGCGGCGGGCGCTCGCCCCACGCATCGAGCAGGCGTGCGAGCATCGCCGGCACGAGCGAGACGAGCGCGCTGCGGCCGCTCGCGAGCGCGCGCGCCACCTCGCTCTCGTCGAAGCGATCGTGCAGCTCGGCGCTCGCGCCGGCGAGCGCGCAGCGCACGAGGATCGAGAGCCCGCCCACGTGGAACATCGGCATGCACGCGAGCCAGCGCTCGCCGGCGCGCAGGCCGATCGAGCGCGCGTGGCCGTCTGCGCTCGCGCGCAGCGCGCGCTGCGAGAGCTCGGCCGCCTTCGCAGTGCCCGACGTGCCCGACGTGAACAGCCAGAGCAACGCGCAATTGGGGTCAGGCACGCATTGCTCCTTCGCGACGATTCGCGCCTGACCCCAATTGCTCGCGAGCTCGAGCCGCGGCTCGCCGGATCCCGTGATGGCGAGCTCGAGCCGCGCGATTCCGAGCGCGCGGGCGAGCGCATCTGCGCGCTCCACCCGCGCGCGGTCGCAGACGAGCGCGCGCACGCCGCTCGCGCTGAGCTGGCGCTGCAGCTCGATCTCGGGGAGCCGCGCGTTCAAGGGCAGCAGCGCACAGCCGAGCGCCTGCGCGGCGTGCAGCAGCAGCGCGATCTCATACGCGCCGGTTGCGAGCACTGCGACCGCTTCGCCGCACGCGATGCCCTCGCGCGCGAGCGCATGTTCGAGCGTGCGCACATGCGCGGCGAGCTCGCGGTACGAGACCGCGCGATCGCGGATGCACAGCGCCTCCGCGTCGCCGTGATGCGCCGCAGTCGTCGCGATCCAGCTCATGCCCGCGCCTCCCAGTGCGCGCCCTCGGCGCAGGCCGCGAGCGCGCCCGGCTCCGGCGACACGCCGAGGCCGCGCTCGGGCGGGAGGCGCAGCGCGCCGCCCTCGATCCGCAGTGCCGCGAGATCGCGCTCGAACAGCGCGCCGCTCGCGAGGCCGGCTGCGCGCCCGTTCGGGACGAGCGTGGCCGCGTAGTGGAGCGCCGCGGCGATTCCGATCGCCGAATCGAGGAACGAAGTGACGACGACGTCGATGCCCGCATCGCGCGCGCGCCGCGCGGCCGCGCGTGCGGCGCGCGGGCCGCCGAGCAGCGCCGGCTTGATCACGAGCACGTCGGCGGCGGCGAGCTTCAGCGCGAGCTCGAGGCCCGCGTCGTCCGCGGCGCTCTCGTCGAGAGCGATCGGCACCGCGCTGCGCGCGCGCACTCGTGCGCACGCGAGCGCGCCCGCGGCTGGCTCCTCGACGTACTCGGGCGTGTACTCGACGAGCGCTGCGAGCGCTGCCACCGCCTCGTCCTCGCTCCAGGCGCCGTTGGCGTCGAGCCGCAGCGCCGCGTCTGGGCCGGCGGCAGTCCGCAGCGCCGCGACGCGCGCGACGTCGTCGGCGAGCGGCCGCGCTCCCACCTTCAGCTTGAAGCAGCGGAAACCCTCGGCTGCGAGCGAGCGAGCGGCGCGCGCGATCGCAATCGGCGCCTCCTCGGCGAGCAGCGCGTTCACCGCGACCGTGGGCTCGGGCGTGCGCATCGCGAGGCTCGCGGCGAGCGGGACACCGCGCTCGCGCGCGGCGAGATCGAGCAGCGCCGTCTCGAGCGCGGCGCGCGCGAGCGGCGGGCCGACGAGCGTGCGCGCGAGCGCCTCGTGCGCGGGCTTCCCCAATAACTCGGCTGCGCGGCTCGCGAGCCACGCCTGCAGCTCCGCGAGCGAGCCGCCCGGCCAACCGGCCAACGGCATCGCCTCGCCGAAGCCACGCACGCCGGCCTGATTCTCGAGCGCGAGCAGCACGCCCGTGCGCTCGGCGATCGGGCCGTGCGCCGTCGCGAGCGGCGCGCGCAGGCGCAGCCGAAAGCGCTGCAACGACACGCGCGCGATCACGCTGCGGCTCCCCAGCCGAGCGCGCAGGCGAGCGCGTGCAGGAGCCCGAGCTGCGCGGTTCGCGCGAGCAACTCGTTCAGTGCGGCGCCCTCGGCGCCGGCGCCCGCGTCGAGCACGCGGCGCGCGAGCCGCAGCGCGGTGGGCGCCGCGACGAGCGAAGCGAGCAGCAGCGGCCGCGCGAACGCGAGCGCGCTCGCGAGCGGCGCGAGCAGCGCGAGGCCGAGCAGCGCCGCGTAGAGTCGCCGCGTCGCGGCCTCGCCGACGCGGACCGCGAGCGTGCGCTTGCCCGCGCGCGCGTCGCTCGCGCGGTCGCGCAGGTTGTTCACGACCAGCACACCCGTCGCGAGCGCGCCGACCGAGATCGACGCCGCGAAGGCTTCGGCCGGAAGCGCGAGCGCCTGCACCCAGACGCTGCCCGCGACCGCGACGACGCCGAAGAACGCGAACACCGCGAGCTCGCCGAGACCGTGATAACCGAACGGCCACGGGCCGCCGGTGTACGCGAGCGCCGCGAGCACGCAGAGCGCGCCGAGCGCGAGTACCGGCCAGCCGGCGACGAGCGCGAGGCTCGCGCCGAACGCGCCGGCGACCGCGAGTGCGGCGAACGTCGCGCGCTTCAGCGCGGCGGGGGTGAGCCAGCCGAGCGCCGCCGCGCGCGGCGGACCGAGGCGGTCCGCGCCGTCGGCGCCGCGCTCCGCGTCGAACGCGTCGTTCGCGAAGTTCGCCGCGATCTGCAGCGCGAGCGCGCAGCCGAGCGCGGCAGCCGCCGGCCACGCGCGCGCCGCGCCCATCCCGTATGCGACCGCGCTGCCGACGACCACGGGCGCGGCCGCGAGCGGCAGCGTGCGGGGCCGCGCCGCGAGCCAGAGGGCGCGCGCGGCGCTGGGCGCCGCGCTTGTTACGGCCGCCACGGATACTTCGCGAAGTCGGGCTGGCGCTTCTCGACGAACGCGTTGCGGCCCTCCTGCGCCTCCTCGCTCATGTAGAACAGCAGCGTCGCGTTGCCCGCGAGCTCTTGCAGGCCGATCTGGCCGTCGCAGTCTGCGTTGAACGCGCTCTTCAGGCAGCGGATCGCGAGTGGGCTGTGCTCGAGAATGCGGCGGCCCCACGCGACGCCCGTCGCCTCGAGCTCCGCGAGAGGCACGACGCAGTTCACGAGCCCGATGCGCTCGGCCTCGTGCGCGTCGTACTGCCGGCACAGGTACCAGATCTCGCGCGCCTTCTTCTGGCCGACGATGCGCGCGAGGTAGGACGCGCCGAGCCCGCCGTCGAAGCTGCCGACGCGCGGGCCGGTCTGCCCGAAGCGCGCGTTCTCCGCGGCGATGGTCAGATCGCAGACGACGTGCAGCACGTGGCCGCCGCCGATCGCGTAGCCGGCGACGAGCGCGATCACCGGCTTCGGCATGCCGCGGATCAGCTTCTGCAGCTCGAGCACGTTGAGGCGCGCGACGCCGTCCTCGCCGACGTAGCCGTCATTGCCGCGCACGCGTTGGTCGCCGCCCGCGCAGAACGCGTCCTCGCCCTCGCCGGTGAACAGCACGACGCCGACGCGCGCGTCGTTCTTCGCGCGCGAGAACGCGTCGATCAGCTCGGCGATCGTCTCGGGGCGGAACGCGTTGCGCACCTGCGGCCGTGAGATGGTGATCTTCGCGATGCCCGCGCCGTCCGTTTCGAAGCGGATGTCGCGGTAGTCGTGGGCCGTCTTCCAGTCGACCGAGGGTTCGAAGGCGGGCATCGGGGCGTTGGACATGGAGTCTCCGGTGGAGCCGCGCGCAGCGCGGGTGTTAGGGAGTTTCCGCGCGCGCGAAGAACGCGAGCGCGAGCGCGGTGAACGCGCCCGGCGCTTCGAGGTGCGCCGCGTGTCCGGTGTTCGCGATCACGCGCGCCTCGCCGCGCGCCGCGATGGCGGCGAGCTGCTCGGCGAGCGCGCTGAACTTCGCGTCCTCGGCGCCCGCGACGAAGCACGCCGGCGCGGCGAGCCGCGCGAGCGCGTCGTGCAGCGGCGGCTGCGCGCCGGCGCCCATGCCGCGCAGGCTGTTCGCGAGGCCGTGCGCTCGATTCCGCAGCCGCTGCGCGCGCTGCTCCGCGAGCGCCGTGGCGCCGAGCCGCGCCTGGCTCGCGAACAGCGGCAGCGCCATCCAGCGCTCGACGAACCCCGGAACGCCTTCGCGCTCGATCGCAGCGGCGAGCGCCTCGTCGTCGCGTACGCGCGCCGCGCGCTCGGTGGCGTCCGGGATGCCGGCGCTCGCGCCGACCAAGAGCAGCGAGCGCACGCGCTCGGGATGGAGCGCCGCGAGCGCAAGCGCCGCGCGGCCGCCCATCGAGTAGCCGAGCCAGTGCGCCACACCGATGCCGAGCGCTGCGCACACCGCGTCGAGCTGCGCTGCGCATGCCTTCATCGCATACGGCGCGAGCGTGAGCGGCGCTTCGCTCGCGCCGTGGCCGACGAGGTCGACGCGCACGACGGTGTGCCGCCCACGCAGCCGCTCGGCCACGCCCGCGAGGCTCTCCGCGGCCCCGGTGAAGCCGTGCAGCGCGAGGACCGGCGTGCCCGCGCCTTCGCGAAGGACGCGCAGCTGCACGCCGCAGGCGTCGATGTCGAGCGCCTCGGCCTCGTGCGCGAGCGCCGTCACGCGCACGCCTCGGCCGCCGCGTCCGCGGCGACGCGCGCGAGCGTCCGGAACGCGCGCACGTTCGCATCGGGATCGACCGGCACCTCGATCACCGAGACGCCGCCGCCCGCGACCGAAGCCTTCAGCGCCGCGCGGAAGTGCGGCCACGAGGCGACGCGCTCCCAGCCGATCCCGAACAGCTCCGCCGCCTTCCGCAGCTCGAGCCGATGCGGCGTGCGGAACAGCCGCTCGAACGCGACCGCATCGCCGTGCTCCGCGATCGGCAGGAACGAGAAGATCCCGCCGCCGCCGTTCTCGACGAGGACGATCGTGAGGTTCCCGCCGTCACGCGCGGCGGCGAGCCCGCCGAGATCGTGCAGGAACGCGAGATCGCCGCTCAGCAGCACGACGGGCCCGGGCCACGCCGCAGACGCACCGAGCGCGGTCGACGTGACGCCGTCGATGCCGTTCGCGCCGCGATTCACGAGCACGCGCACGCGCTGGGTCGACGCGGGCGCGAACGCGTCGGCGTCGCGGACCGGCATGCTGTTCGAGAGCGCGAGCAGCGCGCCGTCCGGCAGCGCGGCGACGAGCTCGCGCGCGAGGCGCGGCTCGAGCAGCGCGGGCTCGGCGTCGAGCGCGCGGGCGAGCGCACGCTGCGCCGCGCGCTCGGCGCGCGCGAAGTCGTCGCGCCATGCGCTCGCGCGCGGTGCGCGGCCGCCGAGCGCTGTGGCGGCCGCGTCCAGCAGCGCCGCGGGATCGCACGGGCTGCGCGTCGTCGCGAGCCGGCTGGCGTCGCTCCAGCGCGCGGCCGGATCGAGCAGCCAGTAGTCGGCAGGCGCGCTCAGCTCGAGCCACAGTCGCAGCGCCTTGCTCGTCGGCGCGCTGCCGAGGCGCAGCACCGCGCGCGGCGCGTGCGTGCGCGCGAACGGGCCGTCGCGCAGCGTCAGCTCGTAGGCGGCCGCAATCGACGCGCACTCGGCGTGACCGAAGCGAAGCTGGGACGCCGCATCGGCGAGCACCGGCCAGCCCGACGCGTCCGCGAAGCGAGCGACCGGGCTCGCGAGCTCGCTCTCGACCGGCAGAGGGCCCGCGACGATCACGCCGCGCTCGGCGCGCCGCGCGAGCGACGCGAGCGCGTCGATCTCGTCTGCCGCTGGCGCCGGCAGGCGCACGGCGCGCGCGCCGTCGCGCTCGGCGATCGGCTCCGCTGCAGCGAGCTCGCGCGGCGGTGTCAGCGGCTCGCGCAGCGGCCAGTTCAGGTGCACCGGTCCGCGCGAGGCGCTGCACGCGCTCGCGAGCGCGCGCTGCGCCACCGTGCGCGCGAGCCGCTCGGCCGTCGCCCCCGGCTCCGGTAGAGGCAGCTCGTGGAACCAGCGCACGTGGCTCCCGTAGAGCCGCAGCTGATCGATCGTCTGGCCGGCGTCGCAGTCGCGCAGCTCCGGCGGGCGATCGGCGGTCAGCACGACCAGCGGCGTACCGGCGTAGTGCGCCTCGACGACCGCGGGCAGGTAGTTCGCCGCGGCGGTCCCCGACGTGCAAATCAGCAGGGCCGGGGATCCGGTTGCCTTCGCGATTCCGAGCGCGAAGAACGCGGCGGAGCGCTCGTCGATGTGAGGATGGAGGCGCAGTCCGAGCGGCTCGCAGCGCAGCGCCGCGAGCGCGAGCGGCGCGCTGCGCGAGCCCGGCGAGAGCACGCAGTGCCGCACGCCTCCGGCGACGAGCTCGCGCACGAGCGCGAGCGTCATCGCGGCCACGGCGCTGGGATCAGCCGCGCGCACGGCCCGCCTCGCGCAGCGCGCGCAGCGCCGCTCGCAGCTTGAGCCGCGTCTCGCGCTGCTCGGCCGCCGGTTGCGAGCCCGCGACGATGCCGGCGCCCGCGAACAGCCGCGCGGATTCGCCGCTCACCAGCGCGCAGCGCAGCGCGACGTGCAGCTCGCCGTCGCCGTTTCCATCGAGCACGCCGATGCCGCCCGCATACCAGCCGCGCTCGAGCGCCTCGTGCTCCGCGAGCCAGCGCACCGCAACTTCGCGCGGAGTGCCGGCAACTGCGGGTGAGGGATGGAGGCGCGCCGCGAGCTCGAGCGCGCCGGCGTGCACGCCGGGCGCGAGCCGGCCGCACAGCGGCGTCTCGAGGTGCTGGAGATCGCCGAGCGCGAGCGCGCGCGGCGCTGCTGGGGCGCACAGCTCGTCGCACAGCGGCCCGAGCGCACGCTGGATCGACTCGACGACGAGCGCGTGCTCGTTGCGCTCCTTCGCGCTCGCGAGCAGCTCGCGGCGCGCGCGCGAATCTCGCGCCTCCGTCTCGCCGCGCCGCGCCGAGCCAGCAAGCGCCTGCGCCTCGACGCGGCCGCGCGCGACGCGCACGAGCAGCTCGGGCGTCGCGCCGAGGAACGCGCACTCGGCGTCCGGCGCGATCGCGAAAGTCGTGCAGCGCGGGTGCGCGTCGCGCAATGCGCGCAGCGTCTCGGCGAGCGGCGGTACGGCGCCGCGGCAGTCGATCGCGCGCGCGACGACGAGCTTCTCGGCGTCGCCCTTCGCGATCGTGTCGAGCGCTTCGGCGACGCGGCGCCGATAGCCGCGCGGCGGCCGCACGAGGCGCAGCGACGCGGCGCTCTCGTCGCCGCTCGCCGCCCGCGGGTTCGCGCGCGCGCTGAGCAGCGACTCGGCGTCGGCCCGCACGCGCGCCAGCGCGTCGCGCAGCGCGGGCAGCTCATCTGCCGGCGCGACGCGCAATGCCGCTCCGATCTCGCCGCCGAGCGCACCCTTTGCGAGCCAAGCGCGCGGCAGCACGAAGCGACAGCTGCCGAACGCGTGCCACGCGCTGCCCGCGTGCGGAGCTTCCGGCGCGAATGCAAACCCGCCGACCCAGCGCGCGGCTGCGCCCTCGCTCGTGTGCGTGCGCTCCGCGAAGCCGCGCAGCAGCGCGCCGGCGCGCTCGAGGCGCTGCGGGCCCTCGGTCGCGATCTCCACGCAGGCGCCGCTCGCGACGAGCGCCGCGCCCGCGCTCGGGCGCTCGAGAAAGAAGCGCGCGTGGCCCTGCGGTGCTGCGGCGAGCGCATCGGTGGGGTCGCGGGCCGCCTCGGCCGCGGCGAGCGCGCGTCCGACAATCGCGAGCTGCGGCTCGCCGCTCGCGCGCGCCGCCCCGAGCGCGCGGTCGAGCAGGCGCTCCTCCGCCGCGCTCACGCCTTTCGCTCCGCGATCAGCAGCTGCGCCGCGCCGAGCAGGAAGCTGCGCTTGCGCGCCGCCGTGAAGCCGGCGCGCTCGATCAGCGCGAGCAGCTCGGACTCCGGGGGCAAATACGAAGTGGATTCGGGCAGATAGCGATAGGCCGCGCGGTCGGAGAGCAGCGCGCCGACGCGCGGCACCACGTGATCGAAGTAGAGCGAGTGGCCGGCGCGCACGAGCCCGGCGCGCGGGCGGTCGACCTCGAGCAGCGCGAGCCGTCCGCCGGGCCGCAGCACGCGCGCGCATTCGCCGAGCACCGCTTCCAGCGAGACGAAGTTGCGCAGCGCGAAGCCGCACGTGACGACGCTCGTGCTCGCGCTCGCGAACGGCAGCGCCTGCGCGTCGCCCTGAACGAGCGCGGCGCCCACGCGGCGCGCGCTCGCGCGCCGCAGCATCTCGCGCGCGAAGTCGACGCCGACGACGCGCGCGCCGCGCTGCGCGGCGAGCGCGCACAGATCGCCGGTGCCGCACGCGAGGTCGACGACGACGTCGCCCGGGCCGACCGCGACCGCCGCGAGCGCGACGCGCCGCCAGCGCTGATCGAGCCCGAGCGTGAGCAGGCGGTTCAGCGCGTCGTAGCGCGGCGCGATGCGGTCGAACATCGCCTGCACGAAGCGATGCTTCGCCTCGGGCGCCGGCACGCTGCTCGGCGTCAGCGCCACGCGACTTCCAGCCGGCCGGCGGCCGCGGCCTCGAGCGCGGCCTCGACCTCGCGCGCTTCGCCGACGTCCGCGAGCCGCGCGAGCGCGCGGCGCACGACGGTCGTATGGAAATGGAGCGCGACGAGCCGGGTCGCCTCGGGCAGCAGCTGGCGGAAGAGCGCCGCGAGATCGAGCGGCGTGCCGTCGCCGGCGCCCGCGGCGCGTGCGCGGTTCTCGAAGATCGCGATCGCGCGATCGGCGGTCGTCTCGATCGCGCGCGCGTGCTCGCCGGCGAGCGCGAGCAGCTCTTGGATCGGAAGGCCCGAGCCGAAGATCACGAGCGCGGCCCGGCACATCCCGAGATCGGATTCGCTGAAGCGCTCCTCGCCGTCGACCGAGACCGGCAGCAGCAGGCCGCTGCGCTGGACGACCGCGAGCACCGGCTCCGAGATGCCGGAAAGGGCGGCGAGCTCGGAGCGCGAGTACGCGCGCGTGCCGACGCCGTCCTCGATCAGCGCGGACAGCAGCTGCGGCGCCGCGGGCCTCGCGAGCCGCACGATCTGTTCGAGCTTGAAGCCGCCGCGCGCGAGCCGCTGGATCTCGCGCAGCCGCGCGAGGTGGTCCGCGCCGTAGAACGCGACGCGTCCCTCGCGCGCCGGCGGCGCGAGCAGCCCGCGGCGCTGGTAGAAGCGGATCGTGTCGACGTTCACGCCGGCCGCTGCCGCGAGCTCCTCGACCCGATATCGCATGAGCGACGTCTATAGGAGTAGATACTCACATGGTCAAGGAATCGCGCGGGCAGCGACGAGCGGGAGCGTTGCGTGCGTCGCGATGCCGGGCGGCGCGGCGACGACTGCGGGGATCGCGTTCACCGCGGGCAGCGCGGTCATGATCATGCCGAGGCCCATGAAGCTCGCTTCCTTCCAGTCGCGCGGCGGGAAGATCTGGAACTGCGAGCGCACGTTCGGGACGCCGTCGATCTCGACGAAGTAGCCGTGGCGCAGCTTGAACGGCGGCTCTACGTGCTTGCCCATGGTCCACTGATATCGGAGCACGACGAGATCACGGCCGCGCACGCGCCCTCGCCAGCGCCCGTCGATCGCGGCGACCGTGCCGCGCGGAATCGTCATGAAGCCGAGCTCGTTGTCCGCGGTCGCAGGCGCGTAGTCGGCGTCGAACGTGATCTCGTCGAGCTCGGCGCCGAGCGCGTCGCCCATCAGCGCGACCGCCTCCGCGAACACCGCGCTCGCGCGTTTCGTGCGCTCCACGAGCGCGGGCGTGATCGGCTGCGCGAAGCCGACGTCTTCCTGCGTCTGCTTCGACGCGTAGCCCGACGCGTCCGCGCTCTCGAGCACGCGCACTTGCTCGACGCGCTCGCAGATCTGCGACGACACGAGCGCGAACAGATTCGCGAAGCCCGGGTTCACGCCGCTGCCGAACAGCGTCGCGTTGCCGCCTTTCGCTGCGGCCTCGATGCGCGCGCGCTCGGCGAGGCGCAGCTCGCTGCCGGTGATTAGGGCCGCAGTGGAGACGACGTTGATGCCCGCTTCGAGCAGCCGGCACAGCTCGTCGCTGCTCGGCCAGAGCGGGTTGTAGGAGCACGCGTCCGGCGCGAGCGCGAGCAGCGCGTCGACGTCGTTCGTCGCGCGCACGCCCGTCTTCGCTTCGAGCCCGCACAGCTCGGCGGCGTCGAGCCCGCACTTGTCCGCGCCGTGCGCATAGACGCCGACGAGCTCGAGGTCGGGCCGTGCGAGGATCGCGCGCAGCGCGCGCCGCCCGACGTTGCCGGTGGTCCACTGAATCACGCGCAGCCGCTTCATGGCGCGCAGCGTACGCGGCGGGGCACCGGGGATTCCACACGCGTTGGCGGCGCGCGGCGTTCCGGCGCTACCTCGGCGAGAAGCCAGCACGGAGCCCGCAGCCCATGTCCAGCACACACCGCTCGCTCTGCCGCTTCTGTCACGCGCACTGCGCGGTAAAGGTCGAGGCCGCGGACGGGCGCGTCGTGCGCGTGATCGGCGACAAGGACGATCCGCTCTACGCCGGCTTCACCTGCGCGAAGGGGCGCGAGGTGCCGCGGCAGATGGAGCACGCGCAGCGGCTGCTGCACTCGCAGCGCCGGCGCGCGGACGGCACGCACGAGCCGATCGCGAGCGCAGACGCGATCCGCGAGATCGCGGGCCAGGTGCGCCGCATCCTCGATCGCGACGGCCCGCGCGCGATCGCCGCCTATACCGGCACCTACTCGTTCCCGTACCCG
>Ga0187894_10000667_pt1 | contig 46079 bp, 45 predicted proteins | sample GBC1701081metaG_FD_136650 | JGI IMG/M metagenome (GOLD analysis project Ga0187894, IMG submission 136650) | White microbial mat communities from a lava cave in the Kipuka Kanohina Cave System on the Island of Hawaii, USA - GBC170108-1 metaG ... | reverse complement strand
GTCCGACGCGGCGGACCATACTGGATCGGGTCCCGGGGGGCAACAGCGGTGGCGACGGCTGGTCGCGCGCGTTAGCCTGCGTCCGCTGTCACACATTGGCCCGGGAAGAACCATGTCCGAACCATCGGTGCGTATCGAAAAAGGGCTGGGGCCGCAGGGCCGCGTGGCGGTCGTGCGCTTCGACCGCGGCGACAACGTCAATGCGCTGTCGATGGCGGCGATCCGGGAACTCACCGAGGCGGCGCGCGCGTTCGAAGACGACATCGATACCTCGGTCGTGGTGCTGACCGGCACGGCGCGCGCTTTTTCCGCCGGCTTCGACCTCAAGGAGCCGGCCGGCAAGGCGCGCGGGTCGCTGCCGCTGGGCCAGCGGCGCCTCGCGCTGCGCAACGGCCCGCGGCTGGCCAAGGCCTGGTACGAAATGGACCAGGTCACGATTGCGGCCATCGAAGGTCACTGCATCGGCGGTGGCGTGGCGCTGGCCGTGGCGCTCGACTTCCGCTTCTGCGGTCGCAGCGCGCACTTCCGGGTGCCCGAGCTCGAGCTGGGCATGAACATGACCTGGGGTTCGGTGCCGCGCATGCTGCAGCTGATGGGGCCGGCGCGCACCAAGCAGGCCGTGATCCTGGCATCGGACCGCATCGCCGCCGCCGAGGCGCTCGACTGGCGCCTGGTTGAGAAGGTCGTCGACGATGGCCAGGCCCTCGCCGCCGCCATGGCGCTCGCCGAGCGCATCGCGGCCCAGCCGCCGATCCCGGTGCAGATGACCAAGCAGACCGTCAATCGCCTCGCCGGCGCGCTCGATGATCTGGCGAGCCAGATGGAGATGGACCAGTACGCCCTGGCCACCGCCAGCGACGATCACAGCGAGGGCGTCGAGGCCTTCCTCGCCAAGCGCAGGCCGGTGTTCCGCGGGCGATAGCAGACTGCGTGAGCCTGGGAGCGCGGGCGTCCCGCCCGCTCATGTCAGGCAAAGCAAAGCTTTCGCCCTGATGCGGGCGAGACGCCCGCGCTCCCAGGGGGTTAGCTCGAGGGTGTCGGATCCGGTCGCGTCGGCAGCGCATCCAGCACGGCCAGGCGCTGCTCTTCGTTCATCATCACCCAGCGCGCGATCTCATCGAGCGTGCGCTTGCAGCCACGACAGAGCCCGCTGTCGGGATCGATGACGCATACCGATATGCACGGCGACACGATCGGCCGGCGCTGAGGGCGGGAAGCGGTGTCGGTCATGTCAGCGCGCGGTCGTGGTGTCCGGTCGGGCGGGTTCGCTCCCGCGGTCGCTGCGCCCGGGATGCTGGCGACGGTCAGCCTTCGCGGCGGGTCGAGATCTGGCTGATCTGGCTCTGCAGGTCTTCGAGCTTGCGGCGCAGGTCATCGAGCGCCTGCGTGTCGCCGCCACCCTCGCGCGGGCGTTCGGCCAGCGGCGGCGCCACGGGCGCCACGGGCGGCGTATCGCTGCTGCCGGGCGCATTGGCCGGCGGCGTGGCACCCTGGCCGCCCACGCCTGGCATCGCCGCCATGAACGGGTTGAACATCTTCATGGCCTGCTCGAACATGGCCATGCTCTGGCGCGTCTGCTGCTCCATCTGGGAGAACGGGTTGAACCCGAACGCGCCCTGCATCGCCTTGCGCATCTGCTCCTGGTTCTTGGCAAAGCTTTGCATCGACATTTCCAGGTACTGAGGTACCAGGGCCTGCAAATTGTCGCCATAGAAGCCAATGAGCTGGCGCAGGAAGGAGATCGGCAGCAGGTTCTGCCCTTTGCCTTCCTCTTCGAAGATGATCTGCGTCAGCACCGAGCGCGTGATGTCGTCGCCGCTCTTGGCGTCGTAGACCACGAAATCCGTCTTGTCCTTCACCATCTGGGCCAGATGGTCGAGCGTGACGTACATCGAGGTCGAGGTGTTGTAGAGGCGCCGGTTGGCGTATTTCTTGATCACCACCGGCGCCGGTTTCGCGCTCGGAATACTCTCCGCTGCGGCCATGTCATGCCTCGCACGGTTCGCATGTGGCGCTGCATCTAGTGCGCCGCACAATACCCGAACGTAGCGTGCGTCCGGTGCTTCTACAAGTGGGGGTGTGCGCTGCGACAAGATTTGCGCAGGATGGATGCTGCGCAGCAATCGCTCGGCTATAGTGTGGCCATGGCGGACGACTACGACACGCTGGCGAAGCGCTATCTCGATCTGTGGCAGAACCAGCTTTCGGCTCTGTCGTCGGACCGCCAGCTCACCGAAACCATGGCGCGGCTGCTGGCCACGACCAACGCCAGCATGGCCGCCGCATTCGAGACCGCGCGCAAGGCACACGCCGATGTCCGACATGCCGCCTCCGCCGCCATCAGCGGCACCCCGTCTGGGGCCACGCCCGCTGCCGCTGCACCTGCTGACGGCGCTGCAGACCTGGGGCAGTTGCGCGCTCGGCTTGACGCTCTCGAACGACGGGTCGCCGAGCTCGAGGCCCGACCCCAACCGCGCCGACGCGCCGCCAAGCCCAAACCCCCTGAGCCTGCCGCCTGAGGCGGCCGCCGATCCGGGCGCCTTCCGCGACGCCCTGCGCCGCGAGACGGTCCGGCGCCTGGACCTGCTGGCGTCCGGCATCTTGGCCTACCGCCAGCATGCCGTGCGGCGGTCGCTGGACGATCCGCCGCCGGCGTGGCGCGAGGGTGCGACCTGCCTGCGCGATGTCGGGGCGGCACAGGGTGTGTCGGTGGCGGCCGATGCCGTGCCGGTGCTGGTCGTCCCCTCCCTGGTGAACCGCTGGCAGGTGCTTGATCTCGCGCCCGGCAAGAGCTTCGTGCGCGCGCTGGCGGCCGAGGGGTTCCGGCCGTTCGTCGTCGACTGGGGTACCCCGGGGCCAGATGAAAGCGACATGAACACGGCGGGCTGCGTCAAGCGGCTGGCCCGTGCGCTCGATCATCTCGTGGCAAGGCATGGTGGCCGGCCGGTGCCGGTGATCGGCTACTGCATGGGCGGCACCTTGACGGTGGCGCTGGCGGCGATCCGGCCGGCTGCGGTATCGGCCCTGGTGGCGTTGGCAACGCCGTGGGATTTCCATGCCGATCGCACCGGCCAGGGCATGCTGGTGACGATGGGGCCGGCGCTGGCGGAACTGGCGCGCGCCGCCGGCGAGCTGCCGACCGATATCATCCAGACGCTGTTCTACTCGCTGGATCCCTGGCTGGTGATCAACAAGTTCCTACGCTTCGCCACGCTCGACATGGCCTCCGATGCGGCGCGCGATTTCGTGCTGCTGGAGGATTGGCTCAACGATGGCGCGCCGCTGCCCGAGCGCGTCGCGCACGACTGCCTGCTGGGCTGGTATGGCGACAACCTGACGGGCCGCGGCGAGTGGGTCGTCAGCGGCCGCGCGATACGGCCGCGCGATATCGCCGTCGAGGCGCTGGTCGTGATCCCGGCTAGCGACCGCATCGTGCCGCCATTGTCTGCGGCCGCGCTGGTCGGTCCCAAGGGTCTGCCCAACGCCGCGCGGCTCGATCTGCCGCTGGGTCATATCGGCATGATGGTTGGCAGCAGTGCGGCCAAGCGCTGCTGGCGCCCGGTGATCGAGTGGCTGCACGCGCGCAGCCAGTAGCCTTCCCTCGCTACGTTTGCGATGACGCGCGCGGTGTTACAAAATTGTGCTATAATGCCGCCGTCTCGCAATCAGCGCGGGAGATGACAATGGCTAAAGGTCAGAAGAAATCGGGCAGAGAGCCCAAGAAGCCGAAGAAGACGGCGAAGAGCAAGTAACTGCCACTGGCCTTCCCCGCGCGTTCGCGTGGGGAAGGCGGTGTCCGATCCGTTCCCTGGCCGCGGCACGCCCCCCGACACACAGGCTTCACCCTGAGGAGCGAGCGCAGCGAGCGTCTCGAAGGGTGGGCGGCCGCACCGATGTCGACTGCAGCCCATCCTTCGAGACGCCGGCTGCGCTGGCTCCTCAGGATGAGGCCTATGTCCACCCCGCTATGACGCGGCGCGTTCCGATTGCAGGTCGGGGAAGTCCTGCTCCGAGAACCGGATCCTGGATCCGGTCGGCTGGGCATCGCGCTCGTGCTCGATGCGGCGCAGCTGTACGCGCCGGATCTTGCCGGAGATCGTCTTCGGCAGGTCGGTCACGAACTCGACCTGGCGGATGCGCTTGAACGGCGCCAACCGGGCGCGGACGTGCTTGAAGATCGACAACGCCGTGGCCGCGTCAGGCGCCGCGCCCGGTAGCAGCGAGATATAGGCCTTGGGTACCGACAGCCGGATGGCATCGGGCATCGGCACGACCGCAGCCTCGGCCACCGCCGCGTGCTCGATCAGCACGCTCTCCAGCTCGAACGGGCTGATGCGATAGTCCGACGACTTGAAGACATCGTCGGCCCGGCCGACGAAGTGGAAGTAGCCGTCGTCGTCGAGATAGGCGACATCGCCGGTGCGGTAGACGACCGCGTTGGCGCCCGCCACGTCGCCGTCGGCGTCCTGGTAGCCCTGCATCAGTCCCGCCGGCCGTTGCGTGCCCAGCGCGATGCTGACCTCGCCCTCGCGCGCCGCATTACCGTCCGGATCCAGCACCTGGATGGTGTAGCCCGGCAGCGGGCGACCCATCGAGCCGTCCTTGACCGGCTGGCCCGGCGAATTGGCGATCTGCGCCGTGGTCTCGGTCTGGCCGTAACCGTCGCGGATCGTGAGGCCCCAGGCTTGCTTCACCTGCTCGATCACCTCGGGGTTGAGCGGCTCGCCGGCGCTGCACACCTCGCGCAATGCGATTTTGCAGGCGGCGAGGTTCTCCTGGATCAGCAGGCGCCAGACCGTCGGTGGCGCGCAGATCGTGGTGACGGCGCAGCGCTCCAGCACGGCCAGCAGGCTCATGGCTTCGAAGCGCGGCTGGTTGACGACGAAGATGGTGGCGCCGGCGTTCCAGGGTGCGAAGAACGAGCTCCAGGCGTGCTTGGCCCAACCCGGCGAGGAGATGTTCATGTGGATGTCGCCCGGCTGCAGGCCCAGCCAGTACATGGTCGACAGGGCACCCACGGGGTAGCTGCGATGGCTGTGCCGTACCAGCTTGGGCTTCGACGTCGTGCCCGACGTGAAGTACAGCAGCAGCGGGTCGTCGGCCGCCGTCGCGCCGTCCGTCGTGAAGGTGTCGGGCTGGCCGGCGGACTCGGCATAGGATCGCCATCCCGAATCGCCGACGGCGCCGGTGACGATCTTGGTGATGCCCTCGGTGGGCAGGCTCTTGAACTTGGCGACCTGGTCTTCACCGGCGATGACGAAGCGGGCGCGGCCGCGCTCGAGACGATCGGCGAGTTCATCCTGGGTCAGCAGGGTCGTGGCCGGGATCACGACGGCACCCAGCTTCATGGCCGCCAGCATCGTCTCCCACAGCGGCACGACGTTGCCCAGCACCAGCAGCAGGTGATCGCCGCGCCGCAGGCCCAGCCCGCGCAGGAAGTTGGCGACCTGGTTGGAGCGGCGCGACAGCTCGGCGAAGCTCAGCCTGGTCTCGACGCCGCTCGCCGTGTCGACGATCCACAGTGCCGGGCGCGCGCTGCTGGCGGGATCCTGTGCCAGGCCGGCATCGAACCAGTCCAGCGCCCAGTTGAACGGCATCGGCTCGGGCCAGCGGAAACCCGTGATGGCCGCCGCGTAGTCCACGCGGTGCTTCAACAGGAACTTACGCGCTTCTCTGAAAGTCGGCATGCCATGCTCCGGTAGTCTGTCATCCCGAGCGTAGCGAGGGATCTCCCGGGAATGGAGTCTCCTTTCGCAGGAGATCCCTCGCTGCGTTCGGGATGAAGATTCGTTACTCCGCCGCGGGGCGCGGCGCCTCGACCAGGAAATCGAAGTCGCACCCCTGGTCGGCCTGCAGCACGCTGCGCTGGAACAGGCCGGCATAGCCGCGCGCTGGCGTGGTGACCTCGGCCGGCGGGCGCCAGGCCTGGCGCCGCTTCTCCAGCGTCGCGGCGTCGACCAGCAGCTCGATGCGCCGCGTCGGCACATCCAGCGTGATGCGATCGCCGCTCTGCACCAGCGACAGCAGCCCCCCGATGGCGGCCTCGGGCGTGATGTGCAGCACGACGGTGCCGAACGCGGTGCCGCTCATGCGCGCATCGGAGATGCGCACCATGTCCTTCACACCCTGGCGGGCGAGCTTGCGCGGGATCGGCATGTAGCCGGCCTCGGGCATTCCCGGCGCGCCCTTGGGGCCGGCGTTGCGCAGCACCAGCACGTCGTCCTTGTTGACGTCGAGATTGTCGTCGTCGATGCGCAAGGTCATGTCCTCGACCGAGTCGAAGACCACGGCGCGGCCGGTGTGCTGCATCAGATGCGCCGCCGCCGCCGACTGCTTGATGACGGCGCCGCGCGGCGCCAGGTTGCCGCGCAGCACCGCCATGGCGCCGGTGGCGCTCAGCGCCGTGGCGCGCGTGCGGATGATGGTCTGCCCCGGCACGTCGGTGGCGGCATCGATCGCGGCGCCCAGCGTCCGGCCCGATATCGTCATGGCGTCGAGCGCCAACAGCTCGCGCACCTCGCGCAGCATGCGCATGGTGCCGCCGGCCCAGTGGAAATGCTCGAGATAGTGCTCGCCCGACGGCTTGAGGTCGGCGAGCACCGGCACGTCGCGGCCCAGTTGATCGACCTCGTCGAGATCGACGGCGACACCGCAGCGGCCGGCGATCGCCGTCAGATGCACCAGGCCGTTGGTCGAGCCGCCCAGCGCCTGCAAGGTCACCAGCGCGTTGCGGAAGGCGGCCTTGGTCATGATCTCGCGCGGGTGCGGACCATTCTTGGCCAGTGCCACGGCGCGCGTGCCGGAGGCTTCCGCCGCGCGCAGCCGGTCGGCGTGCGTCGCCGGGATGGAGCCACTGCCCGGCAGCGACATGCCCAGCGCCTCGGTGACGCAGGCCATGGTGCTGGCCGTGCCCATCACCATGCAGGTGCCTGTGGTGGGCGCCAGCCGGCCGCTCACCTCCTCGATCTCGGCTTCGGAGAAGGTGCCGGCGCGGTGCTGGCCCCACAGGCGGCGGCAGTCGGTGCAGGCGCCCAGCACCTCGCCCTTGTAGTGGCCCACCAGCATCGGGCCGGTCACCAGCATGATGGCGGGGATATCGGCGCTGGCCGCCGCCATCAGCTGCGCCGGCACGGTCTTGTCGCAGCCGCCGATCAGCACGACGGCGTCCATCGGCTGGGCGCGGATCATCTCCTCGGTGTCCATCGCCATCAGGTTGCGCAGGAACATGCTGGTGGGATTGGAGAACGACTCGTGGATCGACACGGTGGGGAACGACATCGGCAGACCGCCGGCCAGCATGACGCCGCGCTTCACCGCATCGATCAGCTTGGGCACGTTGCCGTGGCAGGGGTTGAAGTCGCTGAACGTGTCGGTGATGCCCACGATCGGCCGGTCGAGCGCATCGTCGCTGTAGCCCATGGCCTTGATGAAGGCCTTGCGCAGGAACAGCGAAAAGCCGGGGTCGCCGTAGCTGGCCAGTCCCTTGCGCATGCCCGTGGCCATGGTGGCCTCCTTTTGTCCGCAACGCGTGCTAGCGCTTCATGGTTCGACAAGCTCACCATGAAGGCTTCACCCTGTTTAGGCTAGATCTGCCGCCCCGCTTTCTCCCAGTACGGCGCGCGGAGCTTGCGCTTGAAGATCTTGCCCGAGTCCTCGCGTGGCAGGCCATGCTGGAACTCGACCAGCTTGGGCACCTTGTAGCCGGCGGTGCGCTCGCGCAGGTAGGCGCGCACGGCATCGGCGGTGAGATTGGCGCCCTCCTGGGGCTCGACGTAGGCCGCCAGCGACTCGCCGTACTCCTCGTCGGGGATGCCGAACACGGCGCAGTCCTGCACGCCGGGCATGCCGATCAGCACCGCTTCGATCTCGGCGGGATAGATGTTGACGCCGCCGGAGATCACCATATCGCGGACGCGATCGCACAGGAAAAGATAGCCGTCGTCGTCGACGTAGCCGACATCACCGCAGGTGATCAGGCCCTGGCGCTCGATCTCGCGGCGCTTGTCGTCCATGCCGTTGTAGGTGAAGTCGGGAAAGCCGCCGATCCGCAGATAGACCTCGCCGATTTCGTTCGCTCCCAGCGCCTTGCCGGCGGCATCGAGGATCTTCACCACGGCACCGGGGATCGGCTTGCCCACGGTGCCGGGCTTGCGCAGCGCTTCCTCCGACGTATGGAAGACGGCGCCGCCGGTTTCGGTACCGCCGTAGTATTCGTTGATGATCGGTCCCCACCACTCGATCATCTGGCGCTTCACATCAGGCGGGCAGGGCGCCGCGGCGTGGGTGACGAACTTCAGCGACGACAGGTCGTACTTGCGGCGCACCTCGGCCGGCAGCTTCAACAGCCGCACGAACATGGTGGGCACCATGTGCAGATGGGTGATGCGATGCTGCTCGACCTGGCGCAGCAGGTCCTCGGCATCGAAGCGCGGCTGCAGGATCACCAGCCCGCCGTCGCGCGCCGCCGTCAGCGCGTACATGTTCGGCGCCGAGTGATAGACCGGGCCGGTGACGACCGTGCGCATGCCCTCGCCCGGGCGGATGTCGAAGATGCGCGCCACCATGGCGCCCATGGCGGCCTGCATCTCGGGCGTCGCCGGCTGGCGGCGCACGCCCTTGGGCCGGCCGGTGGTGCCCGAGGTGTAGATCATGTTGGTGCGGGCGGGCCGCGGCGGTTGGCTCCACGGCGTCTGCTGCGCCACCCAGTCGTCCCACGCCACCGCGCCCGGCGGCACGGCGCACAGATCGGCCGCGATGCCGTAGGCGTCGCGGATTTCCGGCGGCACGGGGACGACGAAGACGCTGACGTCGGCGGGAATGCCGTCCTTGATCTGCGGCAGCAGGTCGGCGTGCACGACCACGGCCTTGGCGCCGCAATCCGTGACGATGTAGCCGGCTTCGTCGGCCTTGAAGTGCCAGTTCACCGGCACGGCATAGGCGCCGACCAGGCCGGCGCCCATGGCGGCTTCGAAGAAGGCGAAGTCGTTGCGCAACACCAGCGCCACGGCACCGTTCTCGCCGATACCCAGCGAGGCGAAGCCCGATGCCGCCCGCGCCGCGCGCTCGAACAACGCGGCCTGTTTCAATTCGCGTGCGCCGCTCACGATCACGCCGTCCATACGATCCTCCCGTCTCTGTCATTGCGAGCGTAGCGAGGAATCAAGGGCAGTGCCTAGATGTCTCGCAGCGCTCGACAGGACGGAGCGCGCGCAGCGTACGCCGTCGGCCGCCTAGCGGAACAAGCGGCAGGGCTTGGTGTCGGACATTTCACAGATCAGGACGGTCTTCTCCTTCTGCAGCACGATGAACAGCGTTTGCACGCCGGCCATCGAGGCGGCCTTGACCTCGTAGCCGTCGCGCACGGCTTCGGGCAGCGTGATGGCGTGAGCCGATGCCATGCCGGCGAGCAGCAATGTCGTAGCGAGGAACAGTCGCTTCATTGGGATCTCCTCAAGGGGGCGCCGCCGTCGCATGATGCGGCCGACGGGATCTTCCATGTGGCCTGAGGCTGGCACAACCGGCACGACGCCCAGAAGGGATGAAACGCGCATGATCAGGAAGGTGTTGATCGCCAACCGGGCGGAGATCGCGATCCGTATCGCCCGGACGGCGGCCGAGATGGGCATCGGCACGGTGGGCGTCTTCTCCGAGGACGATGCAGCGTCGCTGCACACGCGCAAGGTCGACGCGGTGCGGGCGCTGCGCGGCGCCGGCGTGGCGGCCTATCTCGATATCGAGCAGATCATCGAGGTCGCACGGGATGCCACGTGCGATGCCATCCATCCCGGCTATGGCTTTCTCAGTGAGAACGCGGCCTTCGCCAGCCGCTGCGCGGACGCCGGCATCGTCTTCGTCGGCCCGCGACCCGAGACCTTGGCCGTCTTCGGCGACAAGGCTCAGGCACGGGCCCTGGCCCAGACCTGCAAAATACCGGTGCCGGCCGGCACATCCGGGTCCACCACGCTTGCGGCGGCGCGGCAGTTCATGGAGTTGCTGGGCGAGGGCAGCGCCGTGATGCTCAAGGCGGTCGCCGGCGGTGGTGGTCGCGGCATGCGGCCCGTGCACCATCCCGACGAGCTGGAACGGGCCTACGCCCGTTGCGCCTCCGAGGCGCAGCAGGCCTTCGGCAACGGCGCTCTCTACGTCGAACAGCTGCTGCCGCGCGTGCGGCATATCGAAGTTCAGGTGGTGGGTGACGGCACCGGTGCTGTCGCCCATCTGTGGGACCGCGACTGCTCCCTGCAACGCCAGCGCCAGAAGCTGGTCGAGATCGCCCCGGCGGCGCACCTGCCGACTGTCGTGCGCGCGGATCTGCTGCGCGCCGCCACGACGATCGCGGCGGCATCACGCTATGCCGGCCTCGGCACCATCGAGTTCCTGGTCGAGACGGAACCGGCCGCCAAGCCACGCTTCTTCTTCGTCGAGGCCAATGCACGCCTGCAGGTCGAGCACACGGTCACCGAAGAGGTGCTGGGCCTCGACCTCGTGCGCCTGCAGCTGGCGATCGCCGGTGGTGAAACGCTGGCGACACTGGATCTGACGCAGGACCGTGTTCCGGCGCCGCGCGGCACGGCGGTGCAGGTGCGCATCAACATGGAGACCATGGCGCCCGACGGCACTAGCCGCCCGGCCGGCGGCACGCTCACTGCCTACGATCCGCCGTCGGGTCCCGGTATCCGGGTCGACGGCTTCGGCTACGCCGGCTATCGCACCGGCGTGCGTTTCGACTCGCTGCTGGCCAAGCTGATCGTGCATGCCGGCGCCGGTGACCTGGCGGCCGCCATCGCCAAGACCTACCGTGCCGTGTGCGAATGCCGCATCGCCGGCGTTGCCACCAACATCGCCTTTCTGCAGAACCTGCTGCGCCATCCCGATGTCATCGCCGGCCGCACCGATACGCGCTTTGTCGAGACGCACATCGCGGCCTTGCTGGCACCGGCCAACGGCGATCATGCCAGGCTGTTTTTCGAGCCGGCGGGCGTGGCCACGGCGGCGCAGCGGCTGGCCGGCGTGAAGCTCGACAGCGCCGACCCTCTGGCTGTGTTGGCGCTGGGCAAGCAGGAGACGGCCGCGCCGTCGGTCGCGTTCGACGAGCTGGTCGCGGGCGCCGCCGGCGAGACCGAGGGACCGGAGGGCACCACGCCGCTGGTGGCACCCATGCAGGGCACCATCGTCAGCCTCTCGGTACGTGTCGGCGATTCCGTGCGGGCCGGCCAACCCGTGCTGGTGATGGAAGCGATGAAGATGGAGCACGTGATTGCCGCCGACAGCGGCGGCATCGTGCGCGAACTGACGGTCGGGCAGGGCGATACCGTGTTCGAAGGCCATGCGCTCGCCTTCATCGAGCCGGGCGATGTGGCCGGCGCCGTGGCCGCGCGCAGCGACGATGGCGACCTCGATGCCATCCGCCCCGACCTCGCCGAGGTGTTGAAGCGCCAGGGCATCACACAGGACGCGGCCCGGCCCGACGCCGTGGCGCGCCGGCGCAAGACCGGCCAGCGCACGGCGCGCGAGAACATCGCCGCGCTGTGCGATCCCGGCTCGTTCGTCGAGTACGGATCGCTCGTGGTGGCGGCGCGCCGCCAGCGCAACACGCTCGAGGAGCTGATCGAGCGCACGCCGGCCGACGGCATGGTGATGGGCCTGGGGCGCGTCAACGGCGATCTGTTTCCCGACGCGCAGGCGCGCGTGGCGGCGATCGCCTACGACTACACGGTGCTGGCCGGCACCCAGGGCTACAAGAACCACGAGAAGAAGGACCGCATGTTCGAGCTGGCGACGCACTGGCGCCTGCCGGTCGTCTTTTTCACCGAGGGCGGCGGCGGCCGGCCCGGCGATACCGACGGCGTGTTCGCCGCCCAGCTCACCACGCGCGCCTTTGAGCTGTTCAACAAGCTGTCCGGCCTGGTGCCGCTGGTCGGCGTCGTGTCGGGCCGCTGCTTCGCCGGCAACGCCGTGTTGCTGGGCTGCTGCGACGTGATCATCGCCACGGCCAACGCCAATATCGGCATGGGCGGCCCGGCGATGATCGAGGGCGGCGGGCTTGGCATCTTCCGACCCGAGGATGTCGGGCCGATGAGCGTGCAGGTCAACAACGGCGTGGTCGACATCGCGGTTGCCGACGAGCAGGAAGCAGCAAGCGCGGCCAAGAAATACCTGTCCTATTTCCAGGGCACCGTCGCCAACTGGGACTGCGCCGACCAGCGCAAGCTGCGCTCGCTGATCCCCGAGAACCGGCTTCGCGTCTACGACGTGCGCCAGGTGATCGGGAGCCTGGCCGATACCGACTCGGTGCTGGAGCTGCGGCCGCGCTTCGGGCGCGCGCTGATCACGGCGTTCATCCGCATCGAGGGCCGGCCGATGGGCGTGCTCGCCAACAACTCGATGCATCTGGGTGGCGCCATCGACAGCGATGCCGCCGACAAGGCGGCGCGCTTCATGCAGCTGTGCGATGCCTTCGACATCCCGCTGCTGTCGTTGTGCGACACGCCGGGCAACATGGTGGGGCCGGAAGCCGAGAAGGCGGCGCTGGTGCGCCATTGCTGCCGCGTGTTCGTGACCGGCGCCAACCTCACCGTGCCGATGTTCTCGGTGGTGCTGCGCAAGGCCTATGGCCTGGGTGCGCAGGGCATGGTGGGCGGCAGCTTCCGCGCGCCGTTCTTCGCCGTCGCGTGGCCCACGGCCGAGTTCGGTCCCATGGGGCTGGAGGGCGCGGTGAAGCTGGGCTATCGCAACGAGATCGCCGCCATCACCGATCCCGTCGAGCGCAAGGCGTTCTTCGATCGCATGGTGGCGCAGCTCTACGAGAACGGCAAAGGGCTGAGCGCCGCATCGTTGTTCGAGATCGACGACGTCATCGATCCCGCCGAGACGCGCCGCTGGATCATGAGCGGCCTGCGCTCCCTGCCGCCAGCGCAGCCGCGCGAGGGCAAGAAGCGGGCGTGGGTCGATACGTGGTGACAGCCCGATCCTTCCCTCATCGGAGGAAGGATCGCGGCCTTTTCTAGGGGAAGCCCACGCTGCCGCTGACCGGGCGGTTCGCGGGGCCGAGCAGGTCGGCCACGGTGTTGCCGGGTGGCGGGCTGTTGGTGAACAGCGTCTTGGTCACGCCGTTGAACCGGGCATAGCAGTCGTAGGCCGGGAAGGCGTCGATCAGGCCCTCGAACGCGACATAGATCGAGCCCGGTGCGCTGCGCAGCGCGATCGTGACGGTGCCGGTGTAGTCGATGTCGGCCGCCATGCCGACCAGCGGATCGCCCGCCTGACCGACCAGCCGAACCCTGACCTCGGTCATCGCCCTCATGGCCGTCAGGACCGGGAACCCGACGGTGCCGCGGCCCGCCGACGTATGGCCGGAAAACACGCCCACACCGCCGCCCGGTGGCGCAGCCGGCGGCAGGGCCATGAAGCTGCAGCGCGACATGTCGGCGACGGCGAAGCCGGTCTGCACGCCGCTCACCAGGTTCACCTCGGTGGTGCCGGAGCTGCGATGCGTCTGTCCGACCATCCGGGGCTGCGGCCCGGATACATCGACTTCGAGGAGGGACTGCATGCGACAGCTTGCGGTAAGCGACGAATCGAACGAGCGCTGGTCGCTAAGGTAGCCGGCGTTCCAGTCCTTGAACGTATTGCCGGGCCAGGCGCGCGCAATGCCGGGCAGCGGCACGGCCGTCTTGCCGGCATGTGGCCCCGCGGTCAGGGTCTGCGTGTAGCCCGTGACCGTGCGGGGAATGAAAGCGTTCAGCCAGAACTGGACGGTCGGCATCGTATCTCTCCCTCCGTAGACACAATAATCCGTGGCGCGAATCGAGGATTCGCGACCTGTGACACGCGTAGGCAGCGCTCAACGCCAATAATAAAGTGCGTATTTACTCATATCTCGGAAAAGACTGATGTTGTCAAGCGCGATGCACGTCATGGAATTGTCAACAACAACAAGCCTTAAGGCCCAATCGCCGGCATGCGTGGTGAAGTTCTCGCATCAGCGGTCGGCGGGACGAGCACGGGTAGCGAATCGAGCGATGACTCCGGCAGACACCTATCCTCTGACGCTGCATGGATGCGATGCGCGCGTTCCATGTTGCATTGCAGCATGAGCTATGAGACAAGCCGCCGACATCGCTCCAGGACATTTGTCGGGTTGGCTTGAGCCGGCCGGAATGACGGGTCTACAGTCGGGGGCGATCGCAGTCCCGCGTAGCCACACATATCGCGGTCGTGGCGGTCGCCTCGGGCGCCGCGCCGCCTTTCCGGAGGGGATGTTCATGACCGATATCGTCATCGCCGCAGCAGCACGCACACCGGTGGGTAGTTTCAATGGCGCGCTCGGCGGGTTGCCGGCGCACGAGCTGGGCAAGATTGCCGTCAAGGGGGCGATGGAACGCGCCGGCGTGAAGCCGGAAGAGGTCGACGAGATCATCCTCGGCCAGATCCTGCAGGCCGGTCAGGGCCAGAACCCGGCGCGCCAGGCCGCGATCAACGCCGGCTTGCCGGTCGAGAAGACGGCGTTCGCCATCAACCAGCTCTGCGGCTCGGGCCTGCGCGCGGTGGCGCTGGGCTATCAGGCGATCCGCAACGGCGATGCCAACATCATGGTGGTCGGTGGCCAGGAGAGCATGAGCCAGGCGCCGCACGTCGCCCACATCCGCGACGGCGTGAAAATGGGCGAGCTGAAGTTCGTCGACTCGATGCTCAAGGACGGCCTGTGGGATGCCTTCCACGGCTACCACATGGGCAACACCGCCGAGAACGTGGCGCAGAAATACCAGATCACCCGCGCCGAGCAGGACGCGTTCGCCTGTTCATCGCAGAACAAGGCCGAAGCGGCGCAGAAGGCCGGCCGCTTCAAGGACGAGATCGTCCCCGTCACCGTGAAGACCCGCAAGGGCGATGTCGTCGTCGATGCCGACGAGTTTCCGCGTCACGGCACCACCGTCGAGGCGCTCGGCAAGCTGCGCCCGGCCTTCAGCAAGGACGGCTCGGTGACGGCAGGCAACGCCTCGGGCATCAATGACGGCGCCGCTGCCGTCGTGCTGATGACGGCGGACGAAGCCAAGAAGCGCGGCGTCAAGCCGATGGCCAAGATCGTGTCGTGGGCGACCACCGGCGTCGATCCGTCGATCATGGGCATCGGTCCGGTGACCGCCACCAAGAAGGCGCTCGAGAAGGCCGGCTGGACGGTGAAGGACCTCGATCTGGTCGAGGCCAACGAGGCGTTCGCCGCTCAGGCGCTGGCGGTCGGCAAGGAACTCGGCCTCGATCCGGCCAAGCTCAACGTCAACGGCGGCGCCATCGCCATCGGCCATCCCATCGGCGCCTCGGGTGCGCGCATCCTCACCACCCTGCTGTTCGAGATGCAGAAGCGCGACGCCAAGAAGGGCCTCGCCACCCTGTGCATCGGCGGCGGCATGGGCATCGCCATGTGCGTCGAGCGCACGTAACGTTGGCTCCTCTCCCGCGAGCGGGAGAGGGGCCCATCGCGCAGCGATGGGAAGGTGAGGGATTGCAGACCTCGACCTTGGACCCTCATCCGGCCGCCGCTGCGCGGCGGCCACCTTCTCCCGCTCGCGGGAGAAGGATTCATCTTTCGTTTTTGCATTGCAGCATGACTGCCAAAGGTCTTGCTGCAGTGCAGCATTTTCGGTAGAAGATTGCCCGGCAGCCGGCGACAAGACACGGCCGGCAAGCAAGACGCGCAACCTGGGAGGAAATCATGGCTCGCGTGGCATTGGTCACTGGCGGCACCCGTGGCATCGGGGCGGCCGTCTCCAAAATGTTGAAGGACAAGGGCTACACGGTGGCGGCGAACTATGCCGGCAACGATGAGGCCGCCAAGAAGTTCAAGGGTGAGACCAGCATCGCTGTCTACAAGTTCGACGTCGGTGACTTCGCCGCGGTGCAGGCGGCGGTGGCCCAGATCGAGAAGGATCTCGGCCCGATCGACGTCGTCGTCAACAACGCGGGCATCACGCGCGACGGCACCATGAAGCGGCTGAGCCGCGATCATTGGGACGCCGTGATCGATACCAACCTCGGCTCGTGCTTCAACGTCTGCAAGGCGGTGTGGGACGGCATGAACGGCCGCGGCTTCGGCCGCATCGTCAACATCGGCTCGATCAACGGCCAGGGTGGCCAGTACGGCCAGGTGAACTACGCCGCCGCCAAGTCGGGCATCCACGGCTTCACCAAGGCGCTGGCCCAGGAAGGCGCTGCCAAGGGCGTCACTGTCAACGCCATCGCGCCGGGCTACACCGACACCGACATGGTGTCCGCGGTGCCGGCGCCGGTGCTGGAGAAGATCGTCGCCAAGATCCCCGTCGGCCGGCTCGGCAAGGCCGACGAGATCGCGCGGGGCGTGGTGTTCCTGGTGGCCGACGACGCCGGCTTCATCACCGGCTCGACGCTCAGCATCAACGGCGGCCAGCACATGTACTGAGGCGCGCCGCGCCTCGCCGCCTGTGACGTCCGCAAACCGCGAGCACAGGCCGCACGATCCGCATTAGAGGGACCTCACCGAACCGAGGTGGGGTCCATGCAGAGCATAGACAGCAAAGCACTCGTCAAGGCAGCCTGGGCTGCCTTCGCCAGCCGCGATCCCGACCGGATCGCGGCTTTCTTTACGGATGACGCCGAATGGCTGGCGCAGCCGGGCAATGCCACGGCTGTTGCGCTCAACATGACGCATCACATGGTCGGCGCCGCCGCGATCGCGGCCTTCATCGCGACCGGCATGCGGCGTCTCTTCACAGACGTGTCGATCGCGTTTCGCGGCTTTCACGCCGACGGCCCGATCGTCGTGGTCGAGGAGCGCATGTCGGCGCGGCTGCCCAACGGCATCGCCTACGCCAACGACTATTGTTTTATCTTCGAATGCCGCAATGGCCGCATCGTGCGTGTTCGCGAATACATGGATACGCTGGGTGGCCATCAGCAGGTGTTCGCACAGGGCCATCCATTGCGCGGCGATGGCGGTACGAGCATGGGCTGAGTTTCAGGTCAGCGTCAACTTCATCACCGTGCGCAGCAGGTAGGCAACGCCCGCCACCGCAGCGACGCCGCCGAGCCACAGCAGGACGAACCAGCCGAGGCGGCGCCAGCGCGGATGGGCGGGGGCCGTCGACGCCATGTCAGTGGTGATAACCGCCGCCCGGGGCCACCTTGCCGCGGAACACCCAGTAGGCGTACCCGGTGTAGATCAGGATGACCGGCAGCAGCACCGCCGCCCCCGCCAGCAGGAACTTCAGGCTCGCCTCGGGCGCGGCGGCGTACCAGATCGTGACCGATGGCGGCACGATGTGCGGGTAGAGGCTGATGCCGAGGCCAATGTAGCTCAGCACGAAGAGCGCCAGCGCCAGCAGGAACGGCAGCAGCTCGCGGCGGTCGCGGACGGCGCGCCAGAAGGCGAACGCCGTGGCCGCCACGAGCACGGGCACCGGTGCGGCGTACAGGACGGCTGGCCAGGCGAACCAGCGCTGGGCATAGATGGGATTGAGCAGCGGCGTCACCGCGCTGACGATGGCAATGAACGCCAGCAGCGCGGCGCCCAGCGGCAGGGACCAGCGGAAGCATCGCGCCTGCAGATCGCCCTGTGTCTTGTAGACCAGCCACGTCGCACCCAGCAGCATGTAGCCGGTCACCAGCGCCAGGCCGGTCAGGACGCTGAACGGCGTGAGCCAGTCCCACCAGCCGCCGGCATAGGCCCGGTTCTCGATCCGGATGCCCTGCACCAGCGCACCGAGCGCGATGCCCTGGCACAGCCCGGCCACCAGCGAGCCGCCGGCGAAGGCGCCGTCCCAGAAGCGCCGGCCACGCACGGTGCGATGGCGGAACTCGAAGGCGACGCCGCGGAAGATCAGGGCCAACACCATCAAGGTGATGGGCATGTAGAGCGCCGGCAGCGCAATCGCATAGGCCAGCGGAAAGACCGCGAACAGTCCGCCGCCACCCAGCACCAGCCAGGTCTCGTTGCCGTCCCAAACCGGCGCAATGCTGTCGATCGCGGTGTCGCGGTCGTGCGGATCCGTCATCGCCGGGAACAGGATGCCGATGCCGAGGTCGAAACCATCGAGGATTACGTAGGCCAGCACCGCGAAAGCGATCAGACCGGCCCACAGGAATGGCAGGTCGAAGGTCATGGCGCTTCTCCCTCGGCCGTCAGACGACCGGCCGCGCCGCCCACCAGCGCCGGCTTGGCGACGTCGGCCGCCGGCGCCGGCCCGGGCTCGTCCGCGGTCGGTGCGCGGCGCATCAGCCGCAGCAGGTAGAAGACGCCGGTGCCGAACACCGCGAAGTAGACGATGGCGAAGGCGGCCAGCGACGTGGCGACTGCCGGCGCTGCAATCGGCGATACCGAGTCCGCCGTGCGCAACAGGCCGTAGACCGTGTAGGGCTGCCGACCAACCTCGGTGGTGATCCAGCCCGAAACCACCGCGATGAAGCCGGCCGGCCCCATGAGCACGGCGAAGCGGTGCAGCCACGGCGCGTCGAACAGAAAGCCGCGCCAGCGTCCGAGCAGGCTCCACAATCCCAGCACCACCATCAGCACGCCAATGCCGACCATGATCCGGAACGACCAGAACACGATCGTGGCGTTGGGCCGGTCCTCGCGCGGCCATTCCTTCAGGCCCTTGATCTCGCCATCCCACTCATGGGTCAGCACCAGGCTGCCCAGGCGCGGGATTTCGATGGCGTAGCGCGTGGTCTCGGCTGCCATGTCGGGCAGGCCGAAGAGGATCAATGGCGCGCCGCGCTGGGTTTCGAAGTGGCCTTCCATCGCCGCGATCTTGGCCGGCTGGTGCTTCAGCGTGTTGAGCCCATGGAGGTCGCCGACGACGATCTGCAGCGGCGCCACCAGGGCTGCCATCCACATCGCCATGGAGAACATCGTGCGCGCCGACCCATTGTAGCGATCGTGCAGCAGATGCCAGGCGCCGACCGCGCCCACCACCAACGCCGTCGTCAGGTAGGCCGCCAGCACCATATGCACCAGGCGGTAGGGGAACGATGGGTTGAAAACGATGGCCCACCAGTCGACCGGCACGAACTGGCCGTTGGGCGCCACGGCGTACCCGGCCGGTGTCTGCATCCAGCTGTTGGCCGACAGGATCCAGAACGCCGAGATCAAGGTGCCGATCGCCACCATCATGGTGGCGAAGAAATGCAGCCCGCGGCCGACGCGGTTCATGCCGAACAGCATGACGCCCAGGAAGCCGGCCTCGAGGAAGAACGCCGTCAGCACCTCGTAGCCCATCAGCGGTCCGAGGATCGGTCCGGTGCGGTCGGCGTACGGGCCCCAGTTGGTGCCGATCTGGTAAGCCATCACCACGCCCGACACGACGCCCATGCCGAACACCAGTGCAAATATCTTCAGCCAATAGCGGAAGACTCGCAGGTAGACGTCGCGGCCGGTCCACAGCCACAGTCCTTCGAGCACGGCCAGATAGCTGGCCAGGCCAATCGAAAACGCCGGGAAGACGATGTGGAACGTGATGACGAAGGCGAACTGCAGGCGCGCCAACAACAAAGCATCGAAGAGGTCGGGCATGCCGTCTCTCCCGGTGCGCCGGCGAGCCCGGCACATCGTTTCTTTCCAACGATCCTAACGCGTTTTGTACTTAAGCGACAGCCGCGTGATTGGCGCGGAGACGCGTTGTCGCTGCGACAGTTGCGCAACTGTGAGGGCTGTCACGCCGATTGCCGTCATCCCGAGCGCAGCGAGGGATCTCCTCGCAACAGAGTCTCCATCCGCGGGAGATCCCTCGCTACGCTCGGGATGACAGAGCGCGGCAGGATGGTGACGTTTACACCGCGACCTTTTCCAGCAGCTCCACCAGCGGACCGGGTGCTGTCACCATCGCGTCATGGCCGGTGGCCAGTTCCAGGATCTGCCAGCCGAGGTTCACCTGGGCCATGCGCCGGAACAGCGCGTGGTCCATCATCGCCGGCCGGTTGCAGGCGACGTAGATGCATTTGATGCCGTTGCCGACCGGATTCTGCAGGATCAGCGGCGGCTCGAAGGTGCGGGCGGGGTGCGCCGTGAGGTTCTGCTGCACCCAGGCCAGGTCGGCCGGGTTGGGGATGCCGAAATTCGATGCCGGCGGCGGCGGGATCGCGGCGGGCCGGCGCGGGTCGCGCCCGGCCGGCAGGCCCAGGCTCTGGCCGCTTTCCAGCACGACGGCGTCGAGGAACACCAACCGGCGCAGACGCTGCGGTACGCGGTCGGCGACGCCGGTGATGACAGCGCCGGCATAGGAGTGGCCGACCAGTACGGTGTTCCACAGCCCGCGCGTGCTGAGCAGATCGACGACCTCCTCGATGTGGGTGTCGAGCGTAATGGCATCGCTCAGCTCGCTGACACGCTCGCCGACCCCGGCCAGCGTGGGTGCCTCGACCCGGTGGCCACGCGACTCCAGCATGGGCACCACGCGCTGCCAGCACCAGGCGCCATGCCACGCTCCGTGGATCAGCACGAAATTGTAGGACTCCTGCGCGCGCGCCGTGCTGGCGGCGGCGACGGTCGCGACGGCTGCGGTGCGGAGAAATGAGCGGCGTTGCATGGGCGCTCCGAGTTTCGATTGTCTCGTGGCGGGCGCCACCGGTGCAGAATGGCATTGAGGCCACCATGCATGGCAGCTTTGGGGCAGACGCCTCACGTTCTCGCGAGGGCATTGTCGTCCGTCCGGGCGTTCCGCTTCGATGAGCCTGTATAGGCGCGCAGAACGCGACCCGCGATCTCCAGCTTACCGTGACCCCCGTCGAGTGCGGACGGCAGTTGTCCGTCAATCAGCAGGCTTGCCAGGCCATGCACGACGCGCCCAAGTTGACATCGCCACTAGGTGCCGGTGGCCGAGTTGCAACGAACCCGTGTTGAAGCCCGGCGCGGGCCACCGCATGCTCCGGCCGTTGGTTTCACGCGCGGCGGAGAGAGTCCATGTCTGACGGTTTCTTGATCGAGTACGACGCAGCGTCGCCCGAGGCGAAAGCCGTGTTCGACGAAATCGCGGCGATGCGCGGTATCGATCCGCGGCAGGTCAACAACTTCTGGAAGGCGATGGCGCGGCATCCGGCACAGATGCGCCGGATGTGGTCGAACATGCGGGCGGTGATGACGGACGGCGCGCTCGACATGCGCACCAAGGAAATGATCTACCTCGCGGTCTCGGTGACCAACGCCTGCGACTATTGTGTGGCTTCGCACACGGCGCAGGCGCGCAAGCGGGGGATGACCGAGGACATGTTCGGCGAGCTGATGGCCGTGGTCGGCCTCGCCAACGAGACCAACCGGCTGGCCAACGGTTATCGCGTGCCGGTCGATGTTGCATTCAAGGTGCCGTGAGAATTCGGCGGCGACCGCGGGGATGCCGCCAACGGCGTCTGCGTAGGCAGCCATAAGACGGTCCGCCTCAGGACGTCGATCGCCACCGAGGAATGCCCATGTCCACCGCCTTTCGTGTCTCGTCGCTGGCCGTGCTGAGCGCGCTGTGTGTCGGCGGCCTTTCGAATGCCGCCGCGGCGCAGGGTCTGAACACCGGCATTCCCGGTATCGGCACATCGCGGGTCGATGCCCGCGAGGCGAACCAGGAAAGACGCATCTACCAGGGCGTCCAGGACGGCTCCCTGACGCCGCACGAATACCAGCGCCTGGAGAGACGGGAAGGGCGTATCGAAGGTGCCGAAGCCCTGGCCAAGTCTGACGGTGTCATGACGCCGTCCGAGCGGGGGCGCCTCAACGGCATGCTCGACCGCCAGAGTGGCGCCATCTACCGCCAGCGCCACGATGCGCAGGGCACGTACGCTGCGGGCGGCGGCATCGACGGCCGCGAGCGGCGCGAACAGGGACGCATCTATGCCGGCGCGCGTGACGGGTCGTTGACGCCCGGAGAGTTTCGGCGCCTCGAAGGAGGCCAGTACCGCATCCGTGCCACCGAGGCGCGCGCCCGGGCTGACGGCACCGTTACGCCCGGCGAGCGGGCGCGGTTGGGTGGCATGCTCGACCGCCAGAGTCAGGCCATCTACCGCCAGCGCCACGATGGGCAGCGCGTCAGCTGGCAGCGCTGAGAACAATGGTGCCTGGCTTCATGGTGAGCTTGTCGAACCATGAAGCCTCGCGCGCGCCGCCCAATCATCGTGCGGACGGCTTCATGGTTCGACAGGCTCACCATGAAGCGATTCTTCAAGACGTCGTGCCTCAGTCTGGCTGCTGCAGCCGGGCGAGGAGCTGGCGAATGCGGGTGGCGTTGGTGCCCAGGTCGCTGATGCCGACGCGCGAGCGCGAGCGGATGTCGATCCTGGTTCCGCCGCTGACGCCGGTCAGCCGGACGACGATATCGTCCTTGAAGCCGAACCAAGCGGTGGTGGCGACGGCCTCAAGGCGGCCCTGGGTCGGTTCGCTGGCGACGATGTCCCAGCCCTGCGCGCGGGCAACTCGGTCGATGCGGGCAAAAGCCTCGGCCGGCGGTTCTTTCAAGGTCAGCGACCGGATATCGGGATAGCCGGACCGTTGGGCCGCTGCGACGGCCTCACCGGCATAGTCGGCGCCGTTACCCTGGTCGCTTGACGACGCGCGCAGCGCCACGAACGGCGGTGGGTGGATCGTATCGGTGCTGATGTCGTTGATGCGCGGCAGGGTATCGGCCGCGATCCGCCAGGTGATGGGTATGTAGGCGGCAGCGATTCCCATCGTCACGCCCAGCAGGGTGGAGAGCAGGCCTGGTCGTGCCGTGCCGGCGGGCTGCGCTGCAGCCCACAGGATGCCGAGGACGACGGCGACCAGGGCTGCCAGGCCGGCAACGCTCAGCAGCCGCATCGAGTCGGTGCGCGCACCGAGGCTGGGCACGGCGCGGGACGCCAGGAAAACCAGCGTCACGCCAAACACGCACAACACGGCCAGGCGGAACAGCCAGGCGAAGCCGGTGGCGATGATCGTACGGCGGTACTCGCGGGCCGGCAGCAGCAGCGACAACGCCAGCCCGCCGATGATGGCGGCCAGTGCCACCGACGTGGCCAGACCGAACGCGGTCTGGATGCCGCCGACGTCGATGTAGCCGCGGCGGTAGGCGGGTCCGGTCAGCAGGACCGTCAGCGTCGCCAGAAATCCCAGTCCAAACACCGTCCGAGCCAGGCGGACCTTGGCTACGCTGGGCGGACGGCGGGTCGGCATGACAACGAGTCTAACACACGTCAGCGCGCGCGCCGCAGGCGATGGGCGTTCGCACGCGCTTGTGTGGCGGGCGACGAGTCATCGGACTCGAAACGACGCGTCCGATCGGGTCTACGTCAAAGGGTCCAATTGGAACACAATGCGCAGGAAACGCCGGGAATGGACTCGCCGTCGTGGGAGCGCGGGCGTCTGACGCGCTCATGGTCTCGGCGCTACGCATACCGGCGAAAGCGGCGCTTTCGCCGGAGATGCGAGCGGGACCCTTCGGCAGGCTCAGGGCAGGCTCCCCGCACTCCTGGGCCGACCATGGTCGCTAGGTCGGCGGCAGGGTTCCCGTCATCGAGGGACGCCGGGCGAATTTGTCGTACCAAGCTGCCAGCTTCTTGCGCTTCTTGCGCCAGCCCTCGTCGGCGTAGCGGAAATCGAGGTAGCCCAGCGCGCAGGCGAACGTGATCTGCCCGATCGTGGGTGACCCCCTGAGCGTGCCGGCTTCCTTCTCCATCTGGTCGAGCGCCCAGCGGATTTTCTTCATCTGCGCTTCCTGCCAGGCCGGGCTGCGCATGGGCTCCTCGCGCAGGGTATTCTCGTAGCGCAGCAGGATGGCCGCATCGATCAGGCCGTCGCCAAGGGCCTGCTGGCGCAGCGCGTTGAACCGTGCCTTGCCCTTGGCGGGGAAGAACTTCTTCTTGCGGTGCTTGCTGTCGAGATACTCGCAGATCACCGGCGAGTCGTAGAGGTCCAGTCCCTCGGCCTTCAGCGCCGGCACCTTGGCCAGCGGGTTGACCTTGGCGACGGTCGGATGCGGCGCCACGGGCGTGGTGGATACCGTTTCCTTGTCGATCTTCTTGTCGAGGCCGGCCTCGATCGCCAGCACCATCACCTTGCGCACATAGGGCGAGGTCGGCGAGTACATCAGTTTCATGTTGGCCATACGCAGTCCTTCTCCCCTTGAGTCTCCAGGCGGTCATCATGGTGGACGGCGGGACGTTAGCATCGCTGTTTCGTGCAAGTCACGGCGTCTTCAGCTTTTCCGCGGGTGCGCGAGGAGGTGGTATCTTCGCCCATCCCGCTCTATATAAAACGGCATGTTCACCGACGTTGTCGATCTGCGCGACTTCTACGCCGAGACTGCGGGCCAGGTGACCCAGCGGTTACTGCGCGCGCAGTTGCGCGAACTGTGGCCCGACGTGCGCGGCCTGCGCGTGGCGGGCCTGGGCTACGCCGTGCCGTTCCTGCGGCCGTTCATGGACGAGGCCGAGCGCGTGCTGGCGCTCATGCCGGCGGCACAGGGCGTGCTGCCGTGGCCCAACGAGCGCGCCAACCTCGCCACCCTGGTCGAGGAGATCGACCTGCCGCTGCCCGACCGCTCGGTCGACCGGTTGCTGATCGTGCATGCCTTGGAGTGCGCCGAGCAGATCAGGCCGCTGCTGCGGGAGGCCTGGCGCGTGCTCGCCGACGGCGGCCGCATGCTGGTCGTCGTGCCCAACCGTACCGGCCTGTGGGCCCAGTTCGACCGCTCGCCGTTCTACCACGGTCATCCCTATTCGGCGCGCCAACTCGCCGTCCTGCTGCGCGCCAACATGTTCACGCCGCTGCGCGAGGCGCGCTCGCTCTACCTGCCGCCGACCCGCTCGCGTCTGCTGCTCAGTCTGGCGCCGACGGTCGAGAAGATGGGCCGGCGCCTGTTCAGCCGCTTTGCCGGCGTGGCGATCGTCGAGGCCGGCAAGCAGATCCACGCCGGCGTCGTCCATCACGCGGCGCCGGCCCGCCCGCGGCTGCGCGTGGCGCACTCGCGCGGCGCGTCGCCGGCGGCCGGCCGCATCGCGCCGCCCGCCATCGTGCCGACCTCGGCGCGCACGACCGACTGATCCCTTCGACTCCTATCCTGCGCATCGCCGGAGCCCGTCCGTGAGCGACACGTCCGTTTTCGACCGCATCGTCGATCTGCTGAGCCGCGAGGACGCGACATTTCGCGTCATCGAGCATGAACCTGAGGGACGCTCGGACAAGATCAGCGTCATCCGCGGCAACAACCCCGACCAGGCGGCCAAGGCGATGGTGCTCGATGTGCGTGGCGGCGGCAGCGGGCGGCGGCACGTGCTCGCCATCCTGCCCGGCAACCGCAAGCTCGATTTCGACGCCGTGGCGCAGCATTTCGGCGCCCGCAAATGCGGCTTCGCCAATCCCGAAACGGCGCAGCAGATCACCGGCTGCGCCATGGGCAGCGTGCCACCGTTCTCGTTCAATGAGGCGCTCGCGATCGTCGTCGATCCCGATCTGCTGGCGCACACGACCATCTTCTTCAACGCCGGTCGCCTGGACCGCTCGATGGAAATGGACACCCAGGACTGGCTGCGCGTCGCCAAGCCGGTCGAAGCGAGGATCGCTAGTCGCTAGAGTTTCATCCTGTCTCTGGCAGAGTCATCCGAAGTGCGCTCAGCTGGGTCTGAGGGGTAGGCTTTCGGGGGAAGCCCATGGAAGCAGTCTTGTTCGTCGGCATACAGGCATCGGGCAAATCAACGTTCTACTATTGCCACTTCTTCAGTACGCATGTCCGCATCAATCTGGATATGCTACGCACGAGGCATCGCGAGCGGGTTCTGCTCGGTGCTTGCCTTGACGCCAAGCAGCCATTTGTAATCGACAACACCAACGTCACGCGCGCCGACCGGGCCGCGTACATCTCTGCTGCCAGGGCGGCAGGTTTCCGTGTTGAGGGTTACTATTTCCGGCCGGTTCTGCAGGACGCGATTGCCCGCAACGATCAGCGCGTCGGGCAGGCACGCATACCAAGGAAAGGCGTTGTCGGGACGTTGCGCAAGCTGGAGATGCCAAAGCTCGACGAGGGCTTTGATCGGTTGCATCATGTCGAAATCGACACCGACGGCAGGTTCGTCGTCACGGAGTGGCAGGGTGAAGTTTGACGATCTGGATGGCAGAATGCGCGTGTTCGAGACCGCGCATGACCATTGTGCGTTGCCTGACATATTCCTGGTCGCGCGGATCGACGGGCGCAACTTTACCCGTCTGACGCGGGAGGTGCATAAGTTCGACGCGCCGTTCGACAGTCGATTTCGCGATATGATGGTGACGACGACCGAGCATCTGATGCGGTGCGGGTTTCGGATCGTCTACGGTTTCACCCAGTCGGATGAAATCTCTCTTCTCTTTCATCCGCACGAAGACATGTTTGGGCGCAAACTGCGAAAATACGTCTCGATCCTGGCTGGCGAAGCCAGTGCGACCTTCGCGCTACTACTCGGGGCTCACGCGGCGTTCGATTGTCGAATCTCGCAGCTGCCCAATGCCGGGTTGGTCAGTGACTACTTTCGCTGGCGAAGCGAGGACGCCTATCGCAATGCCCTGAACGGCTGGTGCTATTGGACGCTTCGCCGCGAGGGCTCGGACGTGGCGCACGCCACGCAGCAGCTGACGGGCATGTCAGTGGCAAACAAGAACGAACTGCTGTTTCAGCACGGCATCAATTTCAACGACCTGCCGAACTGGCAAAAACGCGGAATCGGTTTGCATTGGGAGACCTTTGACAAGCCGGCTACCGGCGCGCAGTCCGAGCAGGCCGTTCCTGGTCGGCGAAACCAAATCAAAGTGGACTATGAACTGCCGATGCGTGCCGACTACTCGGCATTCGTACTGGCGCGGCTGCAAGAGGTTCTGAACACTCCCTGAGAGATACGGTGGCGGCTTATCACCAGTCCTGGGCTACTTCCGCCGCAGCAGGAAGAGGCCCTGCTCGCCGATCAGGTTGGCGAGCGGCAGGGGCAGGCCGCTGATGATGTGGCCGCGCCGATCGAGTGCCAGGGCCTTCTCGACCACGACGCCCATTTCGGCGCAGAGGTCGCGGAAATCGTCGATGGTGCAGAGATGGATGTTGGGCGTGTCGTACCAGCGGTGCGGCAGCGCGTCGGTCTGCGGCATGTGGCCGCCGAACAGCAGACGCATGCGCACCTGCCAGTGCGCGAAATTGGGGAACGACACGATGGCGCGCTGGCCGACCCGCAGCATCTGCTCCAGCACGTCGCGCGGTGAGCGGGTCGCCGGCAGGGTCTGGCTCAGGATCACATAGTCGAAGGCGCCGGTGGGATAGTGCCGCAGGTCGGTATCGGCATCGCCCTGGATGACGCTGAGCCCATGGGCGACACAGGCATTCACGCCGGCTTGGCTCAGTTCCATGCCGCGGCCGTCGACCTGCTTGAAGCAGGTCAGGTGGTCGAGCAGGGCGCCATCGCCGCAGCCGACGTCGAGCACGCGCGCGCTTGGCGTGACCATGTCGGCGATCAGCTGCAGGTCGACACGGATGCCGTCGCGTGGCATCGGCTTTTCGTCGGGAACGGCCATGGCGGTCAGGGCTTGAGGCCCCGTGCGTTGCCGGCGCCGCGCAGGAAGCCGTCCAGCGTTCGGAACATCTCGGGCTCGTCGAGCAGGAAGGCGTCGTGGCCCTTGTCGCTGTCGACCTCGACAAAGGAGACGTTGGCCGCCACTGCGTTCAGGGCTCGCACCACCTCGCGGCTCTCGGCTGTCGGAAACAGCCAGTCGCTGGTGAACGACATCAGGCAGAAACGCGTCGGCGCACCGCGGAAGGCCGTGGCCAGCGAACCGCCATACGCCGCCGCGAGGTCGAAATAATCCATCGCGCGCGTGATGTAGAGGTACGCATTGGCGTCGAAGCGCTCGACGAACGACTTGCCCTGGTAGCGCAGGTAGCTCTCGACCTGGAAATCGGCATCGAAGCCGAAGCCCAGGGCGTCCTTGCCCTGCAGCTGGCGGCCGAACTTGCGCTGCAGCGCGGCCTCGCTGAGGTAGGTGATGTGCGCTGCCATGCGGGCGACGGCCAGGCCGCGCGCCGGATGCGTGTCGTGGGCGGCATAGTTGCCACCGTGCCAGTCGGGGTCGGCCATGATCGCCTGGCGCCCGACCTCGTGGAAGGCAATGTTCTGCGCCGAGTGGCGGGCGGCCGTGGCGATCGGAATGGCGGAGAACACCCGCTCGGGGTGGCTTGCCGCCCATTGCAGCACCAGCATGCCGCCCATCGAGCCGCCGATGACGCAGAACAGGCTGTCGACGCCGAGATGGTCGAGCAAGGCGGCCTGCGCCCGCACCATGTCGCCGATGGTCACCACCGGGAAGCTGAGGTTGTAGATCTCGCCTGAGCGCGGGTTGGTATCGAGTGGCCCGGTGCTGCCCATGCAGCCGGCCAGCACATTGGCGCAGATGACGAAGTACTTCGCCGGATCGAGCGGGCGGCCCGGCGCGACCAGCGTCTCCCACCAGCCCGGCTTGCCGGTTACCGGGTGTGTATCGGCGACGAACTGATCACCGGTCAGCGCATGGCAGACCAGCACGGCGTTGGTTTTGTCGGCGTTGAGCGTGCCGTAGGTACGGTAGGCGACATTATGTCTGTCCAACGTGACGCCGCAGTCCAGTTTCAGCGGCCCCAATGTCGCGTGCTGGCAGGCGGACAGGGCCCGCCGGACGGCGGCGGTCGATCCGGCCGGCGTATCGGACGAAGCGGGGGTGGACAGTGCGGTATCCATCGGGACAGGGACGTCGGCCGCGGGGGCGGCGTTGGGCCGGCGCTAGCTATGGGGCAGGTCGGCGGGGTGTCAACGTTTACTTTGCTTTTGGCCGGCCTTCCGACTAGAGGTATCGGCCCTGTGTTCAGCCCACCTGTTCAGCCTATTTTCCGCACGCATGGACGGCCCTAACCTCGACGACCTGCGCCAACAGATCGATGGCATCGACGATACGCTGCACGATCTGCTGATGCGCCGCGCCGAGCTGGTGGAGCGCATTGCGGCCGCCAAGCCGTCGGGCGGCCTGGCATTGCGGCCCGGCCGCGAGGCCCAGGTGATCCGCCGCCTGCTGGTTCGCCACAGCGGACGCTTCCCACCTGCCGCCATGGTGCGTCTTTGGCGTGAGATCATGGGGGCCTTCACGTTTTTGCAGTGCCCGATCAGGGTGGCGATCTGCCGGCCGGCCGACCAGCCCGGCTACTGGGATCTGGCGCGCGATCATTTCGGTGTTCAGATCCCGTTCACGGCCCATGAAACGCCGATCCAGGTGTTGGCCGCCGTGCGCGCCGATCCCAACGTCATCGGTGTCGTGCCGGCGCCGGCGCAGGACGAGCCGCAACCCTGGTGGCCGCGTCTGATGAGCGGCGATCCGACCACGCCCAACATCGTGCAGAAGCTGCCGTTCGTTGCCATGCCCAACAGCCGTGGCCGCGACCTCACCGGTTTTGTGCTGGCCCGGCTCGACGCCGAAGCCAGCGGCGATGATCGTGCGCTGATCGCCGTCGAGGCGCGCGAGGAAATCAGCCGCAGCCGCCTGGTGGCGGCGATCCGCAAGGCGGGCCTGAAGGATGCGACGGCTCTGTTCGACGTCGAGCAGGCCGGCACCTACTGGGATCTCATCGAGATCCCCGAATTCGTCGGCGATGACGATCCGCGGCTTGACGCCTTGGCCGTGTCGCTGGGCATCGAGGGCGCCCGTGTCGTGGCGCTGGGTGCCTATGCGGTGCCGCCGCTGGTGCGCTGATGGCGTGTACTTCTTTCTACCTTCCCCCGCATGCGGGGGAAGGTGCCCGAAGGGCGGATGGGGGATGCTCGAGCGAATCGGGTGTATCCATCAGCATCGCCCGCGCGGCAACATCCCCCATCCGGCGCTGCGCGCCACCTTCCCCCGCAAGCGGGGGAAGGTAGTCCTATCACGGAGATCACCATGACCGCTCCGCAGCCGCGTTCCGGAATCATGACCATGGCGCCCTATGTCGGCGGCAAGGACACGGTCGAGGGCAAAGAGACCGTGATGAAGCTCTCGTCCAACGAGGGCGCGCTGGGCCCCAGCCCCAAGGCGATGGAAGCCTACATCAAGGCCGCCGCTGAACTGCATCGCTACCCCGACGGCGGCAGCGAGAAGCTGCGGGCGGCCATCGGACGGCACTACGGTCTCGACCTTGAGCGCATCGTCTGCGGCGCCGGCTCCGACGAGCTGCTGAACCTGCTGGTGCGGGCTTATTGCGGCCCCGGCGATGAGCTGCTGTACAGCGCCCACGGCTTCATGATGTATCCGCTGAACGCCAAGGGCGCCGGTGCCACGCCGGTCACGGCACCGGAAAAGGATCTGCGCACCGACGTCGATGCGATGCTGGCCAAGGTGACGTCCAACACGCGGATCGTGTGTCTTGCCAATCCCAACAACCCGACCGGCAGCTACATCACCAAGGACGACGTGCGCCGCCTGCACGCGGGGTTGCCCAGGCACGTGCTGCTGGTCATCGATGCGGCCTATGCCGAATACGTGTCGCGCAACGACTACGACGCCGGCGTCGAACTCGTGAATGCAGCCGAGAACGTCGTCATGTGCCGCACGTTCTCCAAGATCTACGCCATGGGCGGCCTGCGCCTGGGCTGGATGTATGGGCCGGCGGCCATCGTCGACGTCATGAACCGGCTGCGCCAGCCTTTCAACGTCAACGCCGCTGCCCAGGCCGCCGGCGTCGCGGCATTGGCCGACGTGGCGCATGCCGATGCGACCCGCACCAACAACGACATCTGGTTGCCCTGGCTGACGGCGGAACTCGCCAAGCTTGGCCTGCAGCCGCGGCCCAGCGTCGGCAATTTCGTGCTGGTGAGTTTCGGCAGCCAGGCGCGCGCCGAGGCAGCCAATGCGCACTTGATGCAGGACGGACTGATCCCGCGGATGATGCACGGCTACGGTCTGCCCGAGCATCTGCGCATCACCATTGGCACGGAGGACGAGGTCAAGGCGGTACGCGACTCAATTGCCCGCTTCGTCGCGCAACGATGAGCGAGGCCAGCGGCGGCGCCGCGGCGCCGATGTTCGACAAGCTGGCCCTGATCGGCATCGGCCTGATCGGCGCCTCGATTGCGCTCAAGGCGCGACAGGCGGGACTGGCGCGTCGCATCGTGGCCGCCACGCGCCGGCAGGAGACCGCCGACACCGCCAACCGCCTGGGTCTGGTCGATGAGTGCGGCACCGATCTCGCCGCGGCCTGCAAGGACGCCGATCTGGTGATCATCTGCACGCCGGTCGGTGCCTGCGGCGAGGCGACCCGGGTCATCGCGCCCAGCCTCAAGCCCGGGGCCATTCTGTCCGAGGTCGGCTCGGTCAAGCAGGCGGTGATCCGCGACATGCGCCCGCACGTGCCCGAGGGCGTGCATTTCGTGCCGGCGCATCCCATCGCCGGCACCGAGCATTCGGGGCCGGAGGCGGGCTTCGCCGAGCTGTTCGAGGGCCGCTGGGCGATCGTGACGCCGTTGCCCGACGTCGATCGCGCGGCTGCCGACAAGGTCGCCGAGTTCTGGCGCCGCTGCGGCAGTATGGTCGAATTCATGGCGCCGGACTGGCACGACAAGGTGCTGGGCATCGTCTCGCATTTACCGCATCTGATCGCCTACACCATCGTCGGCACGGCCGACGACATGGCCGGCGAACGGCGCTCGGAAGTGATCAAGTTCGCCGCCGGCGGTTTCCGCGACTTCACGCGCATCGCGGCGTCCGACCCCACCATGTGGCGCGACGTGTTCCTCAACAACCGCGAGGCGGTGCTGGAGATCCTCGGCCGCTTCCAGGAGGACCTCTTCTACCTGCAGCGGGCCATCCGCTGGGGCGAGGGCGACAAGCTGTTCGAACTCTTCGACCGCACCCGCGCCATCCGGCGCGCGCTGCTCGACATGAAGCAGGCGTGACGGCAGACGCGATTTTCGCCGCAATTGGCGGCCACGACAGGGCGGTGCAAACTCGGCGGCCCGGTTGGAGTGAAGGACCATGATCCTGCGCGCTGTCATCGTTCCGATCGTCATGATTGCGCTGGCGACTGGCGCTGCCGCGCAGACGCCGCCTGCCACTGCACCTGCCGGCACGCCGGCGCCCAAGCCGGCAACGCCCGCCGCCCCGCCGGCACCCGTAACGCAGCTGCAGAGCGAATTCGCGGTCGCCGTGGGCGATACCGTGATGTTTCCCTACCAGTCGAAGGACCTCACCCTGCGGTCGCTGAAGATCCTCGACAACCAGGCCAAATGGCTGATCGCCAAGCCCGAGGTGAAGGTGACGCTGGAGGCCTATTGCGACGATGACATCGACCCGGCGAAGGCGCGGGAGTTCTGCCTGTCGCGCGCCCGCGAGGTGCGGGACTACCTCGTGAAACAGGGCGTCCCGTCGGAACGCATGTCGTTGATCGCCTTCGACGATACGCAGGTGAACCGCACCGCCAAGCCCGAATCGAAGAAGGGCAAGAAGGACGAAAAGAACCGGCGCACCAACCGCCGCGTCTCCACCCGCGTCTCTCAGTAGGCTTTTTCGGACCGCGGGCGTCCATGCCTGCATTCGCTCGCAGCGAAGCGGAGAGCGAACAAGTGTCGGCGCCGCGCGCCGACGCGGGCGTGGACGCCCGCGGTCCGAAAAAGCATCGCAGGGTAGCAGCGATAGATTTCGCTTCGCGCAGCGGTGCGGTGTAGAACGCCGGACCGGTCTGTCACTGCGTTGCCCTCGTGTCTCTGCGCGCCGTTCTGCCACCCGCCGTCTTCGTGTTCCTGTGGAGCACCGGCTTCATCGTCGCCAGGCTTGGTCTGCCCTATGCGCAGAGCGGGACGTTCCTGACCCTGCGCTACTGGCTGGCGGCGGTCCTGTTGGGCGGCCTCGCCGTGCTGGGGGCAGCGACATGGCCGCGGCGCGCACCCGATATCGGCCACTGCGTCGTGGCCGGCCTGCTGACGCACTTCGTCTATATCGGCGGCGTCTTCACCGCGATCGAGCGTGGATTGCCGGCCGGCGTCTCGGCGCTGATCGTGTCGCTGCAGCCGCTGCTGACGGCGATCGCGGCGGGTCCGCTGCTGGGCGAGACGGTGACGCGCTGGCAGTGGCTCGGCCTGGTGCTGGGGCTGATCGGCACAGCCCTGGTGGTGTGGGAAAAAGCGCAGATCGGTTCGGCGACGCTGGTGACCGTCCTGCTCTCGGTTGCGGCGTTGCTGGGCATGACTGCCGGCACGCTATGGCAGAAGCGCTTCCTGAGCGGCGTGGATCTGCGGGCCGGCACGGCGGTGCAATACCTGGCCACGGCACTGGTCTACACGGTCTGCACCCTGCTGTTCGAACGCGTGCATATTGTCTGGACGGTCGACTTTGCGATCGCGCTCGGCTGGGCAGTGCTGCCGATGAGCGTCGGTGCCGCCATGCTGCTGCTGTGGCTGATCCGTCGCGGCGCGGCCACGGGCGTAGCGGCATTGTTCTACCTGGTACCGCCGTGCACGGCGGTGATGGCATGGCTGCTGTTCGACGAGCGGCTGGGTGTGCTGGCGCTGCTCGGCATGGCCGTGACCGTCGTCGGTGTGGCGCTGGCGGCGCGGCGCTGAGCATGGCCCGGCCGACCTATCCCGCATCCAGCACGGCACCTATCGCGGTGCGGCCGGACTGGGTGTTCGCCTATGGCTCGCTGATGTGGAACCCGGGCTTTGCGACACCCGAGACACGGCCGGCCCGGCTGCCGGGCTGGCATCGCGCCTTCTGCATCCGCTCCGAGCACTATCGCGGCACCAAGCAGGCGCCTGGTCTGATCCTGGGCCTGCTGCCCGGCGGTGCCTGCCGCGGCATGGTCCATCGGCTGCCGCAGGACGGCTACGACATCGTGCGGCACTATCTGTGGGACCGCGAGATCCTCAACGACGGCGTCTACCTCGAGACCGTACGGCCCGTGATCCTCGCCGACGGCACGAAGGTCGAGGCGCTGGTCTACCTCGCCAACCGCGACCATCTGCAATACGCCGGCAAGCTGCCGCAGGCCGACGCCGTGCGCCTGATCCGCCAGGGTGTCGGCGTCACCGGCCGCAATCTCGACTATCTGGTGAACACCGTCGAACAGCTCGAGGCGCACGGCTTTCGCGACCCGTCGCTGCACGCGCTGTTGGAGGCGGTGTTGGCTTTTGGACCGCGGGCGTCCACGCCCGCATCGGCGCAATAGCGCCGACACGTTTCGCCCTCCGCGTTGCTTCGGGCGAGTGCGGGCGTGGACGCCCGCGGTCCAAAAGTTATTCGAGACTGAACCCCCAGCGTAGCGGGTCGTCGTCCTCGACACGGAAGACGCATTCGCCGGTGTAGTAGGCGTCGCCGGCGACCTCGACGATCACCGCCTTGCGTCCGCCGGCGCTGGCGTCGCGTACGGCGCGTGCGGTGAAATGGGCGCCGGTGACGCTTTCGTAGGTGCATGTCTGGCCCAGCCCGGTCTGTCGCCGCGCGACCTGCAGGGCGATGCGTGCGGTCACGCCGCTGCCGGTCGGGCTGCGATCGACCTGCCGGCCGGCGAAGACGCAGATATTGCGGCTGGGCGTCGCGGTGCCGGTACCGCCATCGGTGAAGATCGTGCCGTAGAGGAAGGCGAGATCCGGATCGTCGGGATGCTGCAGCGGAACGAAGCGCCGAACGGTCTCGGCAATCGACTCCCCGGCGTCGATCAGCGCCCTGACCGGCGTGGTGCGCACGTCGAGTCCGATGCTGGCGGCATCCAGGAACGCATAGAAGGCACCGCCATAGCCGATATCAACAGCGAGCGGTCCCCAGGTCTCGGTGGGCACGATGCGGTCGAGCGCAAAGGCGAAGCCGGGCACGCTCTCGAAACGCACGCGGCCGGCGCGGCCACCGCTCACCGTGACATGGGCCGTGATCAGGCCGCAGGGGCACTGCAGGCGCACGGTCGTCTCCGGCTCGACCCTGGGCACGCGTCCGCTGTCGACGGCCCAGCGCGCCAGGGCGATGGTGGCGTGGCCGCACATGGTGCTGTAGCCCTCGTTATGCAGGAACAGCACGGCGAGATCGGCCTCGGGATGATCCGGTGGCACCAGCAGCGCGCCGTACATCTCGGCATGGCCGCGCGGCTCGTGCATCAGGGCGCGGCGCAGATGGTCATGCTGCTCGCGCGCCTCGCGGCGCTTGCCCAGCAATGTCGATGCTGTCAGCGGCGGCCAGCCGTCGAGGATGATGCGCGTCGGCTCGCCGCCGGTGTGCATGTCGATGGTGCGCAGGGTCACGGTCATGGGGCTTCGATGGTTCGGTCTTCTCCGAAGGAAAGAGCCGAAGATCGCTCCTACCTTATCGCTACACAACAGAACGGAGTGTAGCCATGTCTCGCATCGAACACGATACCGGCGTCATATCGCGCATCAGCGCCTACAGCGACGCCGTCGAGATGCGCGGCAACCTGCGCTTTCTCAGCACCTCGGGCACACCCGGCTTCGACGATCAGGGCCAGCTGTCACCGGATTTCACGACGCAGGCCGAATGCGCATGGCGCAACGTGCTGAAGGCGCTGGCAGCGGCCGACATGGGCCCACGCGACATCGTGCGGGTGACGCAGTACCTGGTGCGACGCGAGGACGGACCGCTCTATCAGCCGTTGCGCACGCGCTTCCTCGACGGTGCCAAGCCGGCCTCGATGCTGATGTACGTCGCCGGCCTGCCCTGGCCCGAGATGCTGATCGAGATCCAGCTCGATGCCGTCAAGGCGGCGTAGCGTGTTAACTCTCTCGCACCGCTACGCGGGCGGGGAGGAGGTAGAGCGTCGCAGTGATTGGCCGATGCGCTCGTTCATCATTTCGATCGAGCCGTCGGTGTAGCAGGCGATCTTGGCACAGGCGAGGTGGCGGGCCAGTGGATACTCAGCACGCAGGCCGTTGGCGCCCATCGCCTGGATGCAGTCGGCGATGCGCGACAAGGCCATCTCGGTGGCGAACTTCTTGGCGTGCGCCGCCGGCAGCACGGCATCGGCGCCGCGGTCGATCAGGCGCGCGGCGCGGTAGGTCAGCAGGCGCGCCGCTTCGAGGTCGGTCAGCGCATCGACCAGCTTCCAGCGCAGGCCCTGGTGCTCGATCACCTTGCGGCCGAACGTCTGGCGCTCGTTGGTGTAGGCCGTCGCGACATCGATCGAGGCGGCCAGCATGCCGCAGCACATGGCCGCGACGTAGGCGCGGGCCCCGTTGATGCCGTTGAGCGCCATCTTGAAAGCCTCGCCGGGAAGCTGCAGCACCGCGTCATCCGGCGCAACGTAGCCCTGCAGGCGGAAGCCGCCGGCGCCGTGGGCGTGGCCACCGTGCAGCGCGAAGGGCGCATCGCGGTGAAAGCCCGGCCGATCGGCCTCGACGGCGAAGCAGCCGATGCCCTTGGAGCCCTGCGACGGGTCGGTCTGGGCGTAGGTGGCGACGATGCCGGCGACCGCCGCATTGCCGATCCACGCCTTGGCGCCGTCGAGCCGCCAGCCGCCATCGACCTTGCGGGCACTGGTCTTGATGGCGGCGAAGTCGCTGCCGGCACCGGGCTCCGACAGGCCGGCGCAGCCGATGACCTCCCCGTTCAGCATGCGCGGCAACACACGGGCGATCAGTTCGGGGCTGCCGTCACGCGCCATCCGCGTCGTGGCGTTGGCGTGGTTCACCAGCGAGAACGCGAAGGCGTAGTCGTGGCGCGCGATCTCCTCGCACATCCGCAGCTTGGCCGAGTAGGAGAGGCCCCGGCCGCCGTGCTTGACCGGCAGTTCGACCGTATGCAGTCGTTCGGCGCAGGCGGCGCGCACTGTCTCGGTGGGATGGCGGCGCTCCCACTCCCAGCGCGCGGCGTTGGGGCCGACATGGGTTTCGGCGAACGCGCGGGCACGGGCGATCAGGTCTCGCTCGGCGGGTGTGAGGTCAGCGTCGAAGTCGCGGGTGGGGTCGCTCATCGGCTGACGCTAGCGGCGGGCTCAGGTGGGCTCAAGCACCGTTCGCGCATGGCGCCAGAGCGTGGCCCATGGCATCGTGTATGCCGTCGCTGCGCTGATGGTCCCATGCGCCCGTTCGGTTTGGCACTCGCCGTCCTCCTGGCTCTGGCCGTCTTGCCGCCGGCCCACGCCCAGGCACCCGGGGCGCAAGGCGCCGAACAAGGCAAATACCGCGAGCAGCGCTGGCTGATCCCGACAGATGACGGGTCGGGGCGCATGATGCGCACGATCCTGTTCCGCCCGACGGGCGAGACGCCACGGCGGCTGGTGGTGATCAACCACGGCGCGCCGACCGCGGGGCCGGCGACGGCACCGCAGCCGCGTTTCGCCGAGGCGTCGGCGTGGTTCGTCGAGCAGGGTTATGTCGTCGTGGTGCCGCAGCGGCGCGGCTATGGCGAGACCGGCGGCCGGCAGAACGAGTCGTTCGGCCATTGCGACAATGCCGATTTCGTCAGTGCCGGCCGTGAGGGCGCTCGCGACGTCGCCGCCTCGGTGGCCTTCATGCGCCAGCAACCGTTCGTGCGGCCCGATGGCGCCATCATCGTCGGGCAATCGGCGGGTGGTTGGGCCACCTTGGCGTACGCCAGCCTCAATCCGCCGGGAGTCGCGGCCATGATCAATTTCGCCGGCGGCCGCGGCGGGCGACGCGACAATCTGCCCAACTACAATTGTTCGCCCGACAAGCTGGTTCAGGGCGCCGGCACCTATGGCCGCACCGCGCGCGGCCCGACGCTATGGCTCTACGCGGCCAACGATTCGTTCTTCGATGCCGCGCTCAGCCGGCGCATGGCGGACGCCTATCGCAATGCTGGCGGGTCGGCGACCTACCAGCTGCTGCCGGCGTTCGGACAGGATGGCCACATGTTGTTTGGTGCCCGAGGCGGTACGCCGATCTGGTCGGTGCCCGTGAAGGCATTCCTCGACCATACGCCCTGAGCCTCTTTCCTCCGGTCGTCGTCCATGCGATAGCGCCCCTATTGAGGTGGCGATGGCTTGGCAGGGCAAGACGGTTCTGGCAGTGGTGCCGGCGCGCGGCGGCAGCAAGGGCGTGGCGCGCAAGAACATGGCCGAGGTCGGCGGTCTGTCGCTGATCGCCCGGACCGCGGCGGTCATCAAGGCGCTGCCGTGGATCGATCGCGCCTTGATCAGCACCGACGATCCCGACTTCGCCGCCGAGGCGCAGCGGCATGGACTCGAGGCCCCGTTCCTGCGCCCCGCCGATCTGGCCACCGACACGGCCCATGCCGCGGATGTCTGGATCCACGCCTGGCTCGCGGCCGAGGCCCAGCACGCCATGCGCTTCGACACCTCGATCTACCTGCAGCCTACGAGCCCGTTCCGGACGCCGGCGCATGTCGAGGCCACGGTGCGGGCGATGATCGAGGGCGGCAGTGCGGCGGCCTGCACGGTCAGCCGTGTGCCGGGTCATTTCACGCCGCAGAAGCTGTTGTTGCGCGACGACGCGGGCAGGCTGTCGTTCTTCACCGCCGATGGCGCCCAGCACAAGAACAGGCAGACCATCCCGCCCTACTGGTATCGCAACGGATATTGCTACGCAGCGCTGCGGCGGACCGTCATCGAGCACCGGCACGTCGTCGAGGAAGATTGCATCGGTGTTCCGATCGACGAGGCGATCGTCAACATCGATGATCCGTTCGAGCTCGAGATCGCGCGCTGGCTCGCCGCGCGGGAGACCTAGGCCGATCAGGTCACCGACGCCGGATCGAGATTGGCGCCGCACACCAGCACACCGACCTTCTCACCGGATGCGGGTTTGTAGGCGCCGGACATCAGCGCCGCCAGCCCGGTGGCGCCGGCCGGCTCGGCCATGACCCGCAGGTCGCGCCAGAGCGCGCGTTGCGCCTCGCGCACCGCATCGTCGCTGACCAGGACGCTGCCAGCGACACGGCTGCGCGCGATCTCGAAGTTGGGTGCGCCGATCCGCGTGGCGCCCAGCGCATCGGCGGCCAGCCCGCTGATCGCGACGTCGACCGGCTGGCCCGCCGCCAGCGCGGCATGCAGGCTTGGCGTGCCCTCGGTTTCGACGGCGATCACCTTCACCCGCGCGCCGCACCACAGCGCGCAGCCGGCAATCAGGCCACCACCGCCCACGGCCACCATCAGGGTGTCGAAGCGCGCCTGCATCTCGAATTCCAGCGCCGTCGTGCCGGCGCCGACGAAGACCTCAGGGTCGTCGTAGGCGGCGACGCTGAGCGCGCCGGACTCCTGCGCCTGCGCTTCGCTGGCGGCCCGCGCCTCGGCATAGACGGCACCGACCTGGTGCACGATGGCACCATAGCTGCGCAGGCGCTCGACCTTGGCCGGCGCCGAGATGGTGGGCACGAAGATCTCGGCGCGGTGGCCCAGTGCGCGGGCGGCATAGGCCACGGCAGCGCCGTGATTGCCGCCCGAGGCGGCGATCACGCCGGCCGGTCCCGGCGTACTGACCAGCAGCTTGTGAAAGGCGCCACGGCCCTTGAATGTGCCGCTGTGCTGCAGCGACTCCAGTTTCAGCGCCAGTCCATGGGCAAGGCCGAACGCGCCCACCGGCAGGTCGATCACCGGCGTGTAACGGATGTGGGGCTTGATGCGGACATAAGCGGCGGCAACGGCGTCGGGCGAGACCGTTGGAACAACAGGTGCGTCGGGCATGGCCCGGTGTTAGCCAATTCCGGCGCCGCCGTCCATCGCAGCTGTTGGGGCTAGGCGTGCGGCGGCTCGCCCGGCGGCGGGCCGCCGGCGCGCCGGCGCTCGGCATCCATGAGCTGGCGAAGCTTGCGCTGTTCCCAGTCCGGCGCCAGCAGGCGTAGCGGCCACTCGAAAGTCGATGCGGCCTGGATGGCGATCGCAATGCCCCAGCCCAGCAGCGGCCAGATCGCCCAGTAGCGCCGTCCGTTGAACAGGTTGATCAGGTGCAGCATGGTGTTGACGGCGACGTAGACAGCAAGATGGCCGTAGAACGCCTTGATCATCGCCAGGCGCCGGTGGGCGCGGCGTACGATCTCGTGTTCCGGCGCGCCGGCCGCGGACGAGTCGCCCGCAGCGGCCGGCATATCAGCACCGTGTGTCTCCGGGGATGACATCGGGCCCTCCTTGTCAGGTCGCGTTGACGGCGCGCGTGGCGCTGCCGGCCACCAGCCGCAGTGCCTGCCGGCGCCGCAGCAGCAGGCAGGCCAGCCAACCCAACGCCAGACCGGCGATCGTGCCGCTGACCGCGCTGGCGCCGATGACCCATGCCGAATCACCCACCCAGGTCGGATGGAACGCGACCGTCACACCCATCGCATAGCGGATACAGAAGATCGACAGGCCCAGCACCATGGGAAACCAGCTGCCGGCCAACCGCACGCGGTGACCATCCGGTTCGACCTCGAGGACGCGCTGCCGTGCAATCAGCATGCCGAGCGGGGCGCCGGCGGCCAGGGCGACCAGCCAGACGGGAATGGCAAGGAGAGGCTGTGTCGACGTCACCGCATTGAAGAGCGATATTGAGGTCGCCACGATCGGCAGGATTGCCAGCCGGCCGGGGACAAGCGTGCGGGTCTGCAAGCCACTCCACCCCAGCCACAGGATGAGACCCAGGAGCGCCCACACCCAGACCGGTGTGTGGATGATGGTTTGTAAGATTGCTGACATCGAAACCCTGCGGTTGCCCTGTCGTCGGTATGCGCGATCGCTTCCCGGTGGGCCATGCCAAGTTCGTGGAATTGCTGGCGTTTTGCGCCAAACGCCGGCATTGATCGTTTCGCGATGCGCGAATCGACGTTCTTCCAGGCGCTGCCGTTTCAGCTTCTGTGCGCTGGCATTGCGGCCGTCGTCCTGGCGATGATCGGTCCGTACGGCACCTATGTCGACCTGCCCTTGGATCTTCGCCTGGCGTACTGGTCGTTGGGCATGGCGGCGGGCTGGACCCTGATGATGGGGATCGGCGCCGTCATCAACCGGATCGACAGGCTGCAGGCCTGGCCGGTCGCGGGGCGCATGGCGGTGGCCGGGTTCGTGGGCGGTGTGCCGATGGCGGGCATCTCCTGGGTGCTGGAAGCGCTCTTCCGCCGCACCCTGCCGGCTGTGGCCATACCCGAGTTGCTGATGAACACGACGGTGCTCACCATCGTGCTGGGTGTTGCCATCGGCCAGCTGGTCGAACTGCGGCTGCAGGTACGCGCTGGTGCCGCGGAGCTCGCGACACCGTTGCCTGCCGAGGCGCCACCGGCGCCGGCAGCTACACAGGCGCCAGCGACGTCGCCGGCCGACAGCTTCCTGCGCCGCCTGCCGCCGGAACTGGGACGTGACCTGCTGGCGTTGGAGATGGAAGATCACTATGCGCGGGTGCACACCGCGCTGGGCAGCACCCTGATCCTGCTGCGCCTGCGCGATGCGGTGGCCGAACTGGGCGAGGGCAGCGGCCTGCAGGTGCACCGATCGTGGTGGGTGGCCCGCGATGCTGTCGCGCGCAGCGAGCGCGACAGCGGCAAGCTGACGCTGGTGCTGCGCAATGGACTGCAGGTGCCGGTCAGCAAGACCTACCGCGACGCCGTCAAGGCGGGGGGCTGGCTCTGATCCTTTTTGGATCGCGTGCGTGGGCGCGCGCGGTCCAAAAATCAGCGCGGCTCGACGACGATGCTCTGCGTGGCGCGCCCGAAATAGCCGTGCCGATCGGCCAGGCGGGTGAAGGCGATGCCGCTGCCGGCCGGGCCGAGCCAGGTTTCGGCATCGACCAGGATCCAGTCGTCGACAGGCAGGCGGGCCAGGCTGATGGAGAGATCGCCGTTGATGAAGGTCCAGCGATCGAAGTCGAGCGCGGCCGCCGTGCCGTTACCGAAATCCGCTGTCAGCGCAGCGCGCATCAGGGCCGAGGTCGGTGCACCGCGCACGATGGGACGCTCGGCACGAAACCAGATCGCCGCCGGTCCCGGCAGGCGCCAGGCGCCGCGGGCGACGCGCACCGACACGCCGGTCAGGAACGGGTTGTCGATATCGCCGATATCGGTGGCGACGCGGCATTGTTCGGGTGGCGGCAGGTCGAGCGGCCGATCCAGCGCTTGCGGCGGCAACGCGTGCTCGGCGGTGCGGATCTTCAGCACGGTGGCGCGCACTACTTCGGTGCCGTCATCGGTGGCAAGGCGGATGCCGCTGAGCTGGATCTTGCGGCCGTCGCGGATGGTCTGCGTCGCGATGATGAGCGGCGCCACCGGCACCGGCCGCAGCAGATCGATGGTCAGTCGCGCCACCGCCATCGGCTGCGCCGCCGGCAGTGCCTGCGCCGCCCAGGCAATCAGCGCCGCCGGCGCGCCACCATGCTGCAGCGTCGGGTTCCAAGGGCCGCCGGCATGCTTGCTCGGTACGGCCCGCATGCCGTCGATCTCGTAAACCGCTTCCATCACACGGCCGGTGTCGGTTCGAGGAACTGGTAGTCGGCGCGGATGCGGCCATCCTCGCCCAGCAGCAGGAAATCGGCGCCGACCGACACGACGGTATTGTCGCGCACCATCTCCCATTGGAAGCGCACCGAGTCGTGGTGGCCGTCGATATGATCACGCGGCCGAAAGACGTGGCCGCTGTCGCGCACCCATTTCTCGTAAGCGCCGGTGATGCGGGCTTCCAGCGCTGCGTAGCCGCGGCAGTCGTGGCTAGGTGTGAAGTGGCTGCCATCCTCGGTCCACAACGCCGCGATCTGCTGGCGGCGTCGCGCCGGATCGGGTTCGTTCCACACCGCAACGTAGCGGTTTACGAGGTCGCGCAGTTCGGCCATGGCGTTCTCTCCTGAAATGCGTATGCCGCCGACTGTTCAGCCGGCGGCATGGTTTTGTCCATTACGCACCAGGTAAAGTGCCGCGCGATTCCTAGTCGACCTTGGCGCCCGACGCCTTCACCACCTCTGCCCACTTCTTGATCTCGACCTTCACGAACGCCCCGAGCTCGGCGGGTGAAGACGTGACGACATCGAAGCCGGCTTTTGCCGCGACGTCCTTCACTTCAGGCAGCGCCATCGCTTTCAGCGTCTCGGCGTTGAGGCGGTTCACGATCTCGGCCGGCGTGCCGGCTGGCGCGAACAGTGCGAACCACGCATCGGACTCGAAGCCGGGGAACAGCGTCTCGGCCACCGTGGGAACGTCGGGCAGCGCCGCGGCGCGCGCCTTGCCCGTGGTGGCCAGCGCTCGCAGCTTGCCGGCGCGGATTTGGCCGATCACCGACGGCATGGTCTGGAAGCTGGTCGGCACCTGGCCGCCGACCAGATCCTGTACGGCCGGCGCCGTGCCCTTGTAGGGCACGTGCGCGGCATCGAATTTGGCCAGTCCCTTGAACAGCTCCATCGTGAGGTGCGAGGCCGAGCCGTTGCCGGTCGAGGCGTAGTTCACCTTGCCATCCTGTGCCTTGGCCCAGGCGACAAACGCGCGGACATCGGCTGCCGGCACGTCGGGGTGCACCACCAGCACATGCGTGACGCCGGCCACCAGCGCGATCGGTGCGAAGTCCGTCGCGGCGTCATAGGGGTGATTGGGGAACAGGCTCTGGTTGGTGGCATGCGTGGCGTTGTTGCCCATCACCAGCGTGTAGCCGTCGGCCGGCGCCTTGGCGACGAGGTCGCTACCGAGATTGCCGCTGGCGCCGGGCTTGTTGTCGACGATCACCTGCTGTCCCAGCGCGGCGCCCAGCTTTTCGGCGATGACGCGCGCCAGCACATCGGTGGAACCGCCGGCCGGGTAGGGCACGACGAGGCGGACCGGCTTGCTCGGCCACGATTGCGCCCGGGCCGTCGCGGCGACGGCGGCGAAGCCGATGCCGGCAAGGAACGGGCGGCGGCGAAGGGACATGGATAACCTCGGACAGCGACGAAAGGCCGTCGCCTTATCACGGCTCCGCGGGGGTGACCTCGCCTGATTTTGCGACCCGGATTTCCAGTTCACGCCTCTGCGGCGACGACGTGCACGTTACGGCTATACGCGAGAGGCATGATTGCACGCACGGGATCGTCATTTGGTCGGGTCAGCGCCCTTTTCCCGCCCGATTCGCGGCCGAACATCCAACTGCCGCCGGTCGTTTCATTCGACCGGCCATTTTCATGATGACAGCAGCCGACTATCCCATCGCCCTGCCGCCGCGCCACGCGCTGCACGAGTATCGGATCGAGCAGGTACTGGGGCATGGCGGCTTCGGTATCACCTACCTCGCGACCGACTCGAGCCTGCGCAAGAAGGTCGCGGTCAAGGAGTACCTGCCGGCCCAGTTCGCCATCCGGGCCGAGGGTGCAACCGTGATGCCGCGCACGCGGCGCGTCGCCGACGACTATCGTTGGGGCCTCGATCGCTTCCTCGAAGAAGCGCGCACACTGGCGCGCTTCCGCCACGTCAACATCGTGCCGGTGTTGCGCTTCTTTGAAGCCAACGGCACGGCGTACATCGTGATGGAGCACGAGGAGGGGCGGCCGCTGGGTGCGCTGCTGTCGGGTCCGGGGCGGCTGTCGGCAACCCGCATTCGCGTGCTGCTCGAAGGCTTGATGGACGGGCTGGCCCGGGTCCATGCGGCCGGTTTCCTCCACCGCGACATCAAGCCGTCCAACATCATCGTTCGCAGCGACGGCACGCCGGTGCTGATTGATTTCGGTGCCGCACGCCAGGCCCTGTTGCGTGGCGGCGCGACGCTCACCAGCATCGTCACGCCGCGCTACGCACCGCTGGAGCAATACCAGGCCGATGCCGAGCAGGGGCCGTGGACCGACATTTACGCTCTGGCCGCCGTGGTGCGGCATGCCATCACCGGCGAGCCACCACCCGAAGCGCCTGGCCGCGTGCGCAAAGACCCGTGCCGGCCTTTGGTCGACGCCGGTATCGCCGGCTACGGCGAAGCGTTTCTGGACGCAATCGATCACGGTCTTGCCGTTCATCCCGAGGACCGGCCGCAGACCGTCGCTGCCTGGCGGCAGTCGATGGGCCCGCTGCCGGCGGAAGCGGCCGCGCTCGACGACCTGGGTGAGGCAACGCCGGCGGCTGCCCGGACACGGCTGATGCAGGCGCCACTTACGCAGGCCGCCGCGCCATCGGCCGGTGCCGCGACGGGTGTACCGCTCGTGCCGCGACGCCTGGGCGGCGCTGATGATTCTCAGCGCGTACGCCTGGCATCGCCGCCGCCTCGTCAGGGCGGTACGGGACGCACGAAACGTTTGGTGGCCCTGGGTGTCGTCCTGCTGGCCGCCGGCGGTTACTACGGCTGGCGGGTGTTGCCCAAGGCCGCGGAACCGCAGGTGGCCGATGTCCGGCAGCCGCCCGCGACGCCGACGCCGTCAACTTCGGTCCCGCCACCAGTGCCCAGGCCCAGCACTGCGCCGTCGGCGGATGGTCGTGTCGTGCCCAAGGGTGATCCGGTGCCGGTCAGGCCGCCGGTCAGCCCTGAACCGACAGCCGGCCAGGTTGGATCGATCGACGAACTGCTGAGCAAGGGTGGTCAGGCCCCGCCCGGTGCCCAGGCGCCGGCAGCGAACAAGGCCGGACGGGACAAGACGCTGGACATTGCACGACAGGCTGCCACGCAAGCCAAGACGATGGCGGAGCTGGCCGAAAAGGCGCACCGGCGCGCGCTCGAGCGGGCTGGCGATGCCCGGATCCGCGCCGCCGAGGCCGCGAAGTCGGATATTCCAGGCGCCGAGAAGCTGACGTTCGATGACGGTTCCAGCTATGCCGGCCAGCGGGCCGACGGGCGGCGCGATGGCCTCGGTGTTGCCGAGTTGCGCACGGGCGAGCGTCAGGCCGGCGAGTGGAAGGGCGATCGCCTGGAAGGCGTGGGCGTGCTGCGGGCCAGCGACGGCCGCTCTTTCGAGGGCGAGTGGCGGCACGGCTTGCCGGAAGGCGTTGGCGTTTTTCGCCTGGGCCGCGAGGAGCGTTATTTCGGCGAGGTCAAAGGCGGCCAGCCGCAAGGCGCCGGGGTCCGGACAGTGGGCGACGGACGTGACAACACGACCCGTGCCGGCACGTGGCAGAACGGCGTGCTGGAAGGACCCGGCGTCGAGACGACATCGTCGGGCTGGCGCTACGAGGGCGGCTTCCGTGCCGGCAAGCGTCACGGGCCAGGGATCCTGGTGAGCCCCGACGGCATGCGCTTCCACGGAACGTTTGTCGATGGCGTCGCTGACGGCTACGGTGTGTC